>Ga0100403_1000604_pt1 | contig 35777 bp, 60 predicted proteins | sample CryGeymet201501t_FD_83663 | JGI IMG/M metagenome (GOLD analysis project Ga0100403, IMG submission 83663) | Groundwater microbial communities from Crystal Geyser aquifers in Utah, USA - Crystal Geyser metaG 2015-01t | ecosystem: Environmental > Aquatic > Deep subsurface > Groundwater | place... | reverse complement strand
TAAATATATTTAATCTTTTATCTTCATTAAAAGCTTTAATTGCTATACTACACAATCCATTTATATTTGGGTCGAACCCACCAGTTTCCACGTCACTCACAAATTTGTCATTCTTTTTTGTAAAATTTTCTAAGTCCATTTATTTACCCTCACACCCATTACCATAAAACCCACACCATTCGCAACCGTACTTTGGCTTCTTTGGGAATTGTTCCATTCTTATTTTCATTCTTGTATTTTTAATTTTTAACTTGGCTTTTTCAATTTCCTTAGGAATAACTTCCTCGTAATCAAAAGCTTTACTAAAATCAGGTTCGTCTAAAAATAGAATACCCCAAAATTTAATTTTTCGATTTAATAATATCTCAGTAAAGAAAACATAGACAGCCAACTCAAATCTATGATGACTTACTCCTCTTGTCTTTCCTGTTTTATAATCGAGTAATAACAAGTTTCCTTGGTCATCTTCATAAATAGCATCCGAAATAAAAGTAAAATTCCACTCTTCGTTGAAAAACTTTTTTTCTTTCATTAAAGGAGTGCGAAATTTTCCATTACTAATGTGCTTAATAAAAGATATAAAATTCTTCATTTGGTCTTTGTATTTCAATGCTAGTTCACTCTGTAGTAATTTATTAACAGCTCCTTCCATTGTGTTTACACCGTCAAAGAATGTGTCACATAGGTCATGTATTTCAGTACCTCTCTGCATAATAGGGGAAGGTGCAGGTTGCATTCCCATAATATATCTTAACTTATATTGATGAGGGCAACTGTCATAAGTTCCTATTGCTGACTTGCTTAGTTTAGGTGTGTTATCCAATTAAATCACTCTTTTTGTTTTCTGTTATACATTTATATTCATTTTCTGAAAGCATTCTTTTGGTTTTCTTCAAATAAAATATTTCGGACTCCAATTTTTTAATCTCTTCTTCCTTATCACAAATTAAAAACTCTACTGTTTTCCGAGACTCTTCATATAATTTATAATCGTTCATTTTTAGTATAAGTATTAAAATTTTACTTTATAAACTTTTTGGTTCTTTCATTCCTCTTAAAATAAACATACGCAACAGCATTAAATAAAAACATATCTAAATGCTCTATATCCATATCAAAAGATTCCTTTGCGTCTTTATCAAAAACATCTCCTTTAAGGTCTTCCGTAAAGTGTCTCATCATAGCTGCAAAATAACGGTGTTTCCCATTCTCAACCTTTATCCAATTAGGGTTATCAGGGTTTTCATTATATTTAACTGCACCATAGGTCATTGCCTTTGCTACTCCTTCAATGATTTCCCAAGGAACACAATCCCACCTAACTTTATTTCCTGAATCAAACTTTTTACCTGTCATTATTTTGCCTCACCATAATTTTTTCCTGTTCCTATATCAACCAAAAGTTTTGGGTCACTTACAACCGAATTTTCCATAATTTCTTTTATTATTGGAATGTATTTATCTAAATTAACTGTTTTACATTTGAGTACAAATTCATCGTGTACAAACATCTGAATTTTTAAATCTGTATCTCTGAACCGTTGCCAAATTTTGGCTCCTACAACTCTAGTTACATCTGCACAAAAACCTTGAATAATTAAGTTACCTGATTCTCTTTCTAACTCCCCCTCCTCTTTTTTGCTTTTAGGTTTGTCAAACCTTTCAATACGTCCAAATAGTGTTCTAGCATATCCATTTTTTAAAGCAAACTCGAAAGTTTTTTTCTGTTCAGTAATAATTCCTGCATAAGCTTTTCGGAAACCTTCAATTAACTTTTTTGCCTCGTCCTCAGAAACTTTTAAAGTTTCAGATAACCCCCAAGGACTGCAACCATATAGTGTTTGAAAGTTTGTGGTTTTTCCCTTGTCTCTTTGACCATAATATTCTTCCTTTGCTTTTTTATGTTCTTCTGAACCGTCTTTAATCTGTTCCTCTGTTAAACCTAATTCATAAGAGGAGTTAGCTGTCTTTAAGTGCATGTCTTGTTTCTTCTCAAAAACTTCTTTAAGACCTTTATCATTTCCTACGAATGCGGCAACTCTTAATTCTTGTGCTTTATAATCCACAGCAATCATGGTCTCATCATCTTCGACAGTTAAACAGTCTCTAATATTATACCTTAAAGTAACCTCTTTATCCCAACCACTAAGCTTGTCAACGTTAGGCAACTGCTGACTATCCCCGGAAAGTCGTCCTGTTTTTGTTACTGTGTTGTTGTAACTTAAATGCCAATATCCGTCTTTACTAATTCTTTTAGGAAAACTTTTAACATAGGAATTCCTTAACTTTGCAAGTTTCTTATAACATAGGATATGTTCGATTACAACGTGTTGGTCTTTAAGTTGTATAAGAGTATCATAATTTGTTTGAGCCGCTCCATCTTTTGTTCTTGAAAGTATAGGAAGCTTTAAACGTTTGTAAAGAAATAAAGCTAGCTCAGTATTACTGTCTATATTAAAACTATTATCCGTTCCACCTAATAAAGTCATTTGTTCACTTTTGTTAAACTTGAATATCTCTCGTCTATAATGTTCCATTTCCTCATTAATAGGTTTAACATATGACATTAATTTATCCATATCAAACTTGACTCCATTTTCTGTAACACTCATTAAAGCAGGCAACCATGGCATTTCTATATTATAAAATAAGTGTTCCAACTCCCACTCTTTAAGTTGTAGTTTGAATACCTCAAAAAGCATATAAGTTACAATAGCATCATCACAAGCGTAAGGAGTCATAATATCAATACGAACTTCTGTCGAATCGTGGTCTACAAGTTTAGCTATCATGTCGAAAGTGGTTTGTTCATACCCAAAATAACTTTTTGCCAGTTCCTTCAATTTTTTAGACTGTCTATTATCTATCAAATGAGCCGCTACCATAGTATCAAAATATTTATGGTTAGTGATATCAAAGTTATTCTTTCTATAAACTATAGCATCAAAAACAAAGTTATGGAGAATTAGTTTTTTATCTTTCAACTCCTCCTTTAAAGTTTTAATACATAAATCTAAGGGGAGTTGTTTTTCTCCAGTATTATGTTTCACAGGAAAGTAAAAAGCAATATCTCCACCCATGTAAAAGGAACAACCAGCCATAACCATTCCAACGTATTCAAGACCACTTGTCTCAGTATCTGTCGCTACATATTCAGAGGAGCGAAGTTCAGAAATAAAACAATTTAATGTATCTTCGTCTTGGATTGCTATCTTTTTTATTGATTTTATTCTTTCTAGAGGTTCCATTTAAAACTCCCCTAACAGTGATGCTTGTTTGACTCCAGTGTTTCCAGAAGGAATCTTATCTTCAAAATAGGAACTATACTTTATTATAGTTTTCTTCATATCTCTTCCATTAGCTAAAAAATAATCTATTATATCAAAGTAAGGTTTTAGTTTATATTTTGAAAATGCATCCTCTAATAACTTTCGGTCATGAACCATATTTTTAATAAACAATTGCTGTAAATTAATATTTAATACATTAAGGGAGATAATTGAGTTAAAATCATTTTCAACTTGAAGAACATCTTTAAAATCATCGAAATTTTTTACTTTTGAAAAAGATAATGTCACGTCTGAGAAAGGAAACTTCATCATTTTACTCTTACCTAACATCACAGGAGTCGTTGAATCATAAGTCACAAAATAGCTGTCGTCCATTCCTTTAAACAAATAATCAATTAAAATCTGTCTATTAGTTGAACTTACTCCTAAGAAGTGAAAATTTTTATAATCTGTTTTATCAATAGCGTACATTGCTGCAAGCAACATTTTTTCTAAAGTTAACCCTTTTAACGAAACCCCATCAAAAGTATCTATATGGTTAAGTTCATTATACCAAGTATCTAATGTTTCAAAAGTTTCACCTTGAAGCACGAAGTAATATTTAAAATTCTTTTTATAATTTTTAGCTTTGTGTAAATTTATTCTAGTTTCCTCTAAACACTCACTAAAGTATTTCCAGTTAAGTTCTCCCTTGATAGGAGGAACATCTAACATCATACCTATATCTCCATACAAATTTTGAATTTCTATAATTTCCCCTACATTTAAATCTTTACACGCTCCTGTAGCTAATTGAAATCCACCACTATCAACAAGAATAATAAACCCATTTTTTTTCATTTCGTTGATTTTACTAAGTAAAGGACTATCTCTTTTATTGTTTAACGCAGTAGCATTAATTAAGACACACTTAGATAGGAAAGCACCAAAATTTAAATTAGGTTGTAAATATCTGGATTCACAACCTGCCGAAGCATATTTAATTATTGTCATTCATTACACCTTGTTTTTTAAGAGCTTCAAAAGTTTCCTCGATTCTCTTCTTTGTATAATGTGAGAAGTCATTGTTTATAAATGCTTCTTTATAGTTAGCAATAAGTTTTTTAGCATCGTCTGATTCCCACGGATTTTTTGTGTACTCTTCCTCCACTCCATTGTTCTTGAATGAAATCCAACGTTTAAAACAAGTTCCACATTCTCCACAGTTGTGTAAACTCTCGTCATAGCAGGTAGAAGTATTCTTTAAAAATTCTTCGGATACTCCATGGTCAATAGCCCACTTAACAATGTCTGTTTTACTCATGTTCATAAAAGGACTCTCCAGAACAGTTATATCTCGCTTCACGTTGAAGATATATGTAAGCAAGTTAGTAGTGTCTTGAAAGAACTTAGTTGATTTATCGCGCTCTATCGTGTTCATGTGTGTCTCTCCGTCTAACGCCATCATCCAAATTCGTTCTCCGAAACTTGCAGCAATTGTAGCCATGATTAAATTACGCCCAGGAATAATTTGATTAGGGTGGTCTTTGGTAGGAATATTGTTAAATTTCTCTTGAATCAAATCTAGTTTAATTGTTTCGTAAGGAATTCCAATTTTATCTAAACTTTCTTTTTCTTTAGTATTATATGGCTGGTTTAAATCAAACCAAATACAAACAATTTCGTCTTTATTAAATCCTTTATTTAAAGCGTAATGATAAGCTACACTAGAGTCTAGTCCTCCGCTTAACATAATAACTAATCTCTTTTCCATTGATTTGTGTTTATTCATTGTTATATCCCTCCATTGTTCCAATAAAACCTTTGTACTCTTCTGGAACTTCTCCAGTGTACTGTCCAATATAAATAATCTCTCTACATCTAGGGTTTCTTACTGGTATCATTTCATGTAGGTCTATATATTTAGTTTCAAAACCATATCTCTCAAACATTGTTCGCATGAAGGGAGGAGTAAATAGACTAAAATGAGTGGTTGAATGAGAAATACTCCAACCCCAATCGTCGTTAGCATAAGGAACGTCGTCAAATACTAATCCACCTTTCTTTAATACTTTTGATATCTCGTGAGTTAGTCCATAAGCGTTAGGAGTGTGTTCATGAGAGTGGTTAACAAAAACTAAATCCCAAGAGTTTTTTCCTGTCAAGTCACTAAAGTTACTAAAACTGGCTTTGAATATATCTATTCCATGAACTAAACCGTAGTCCTCGACAGGAAAAGCATCTATACCTACACAGATATACCCTAAGTCTTTAAATAATTTTACTTCATACCCATCTCCACAACCTACACATAAAACACTTTTAATATCATGTTTATTTTTTTTAATAAAATTATCAATAAATTCTACAGAAAATTTTATATATTTCTGTAAGTTATTCATTTCTCCAATATAATCGTGTCTCATAATTACGTCTAGTCCATGAATATTTGTTCTTACTGGTTTCATTTTGTTAACCCCATAAATTCAGCACGAAGCTCAGGACGTTTCTTGAAAGAGCCTCCTAATTTACTGGTTACTGTAGAACTTCCAACATCCTCAACTCCCCTTTGCTTTACACACATATGCTCTGCTTCAATAACTACAGCAATATTTTTAGTTCCTAATAAATATTCAAGAGTATAAAATATTTGTTCAGTTAGTCGTTCTTGAATTTGAGGTCTTCTTGAAAAAAACTCTACTATACGATTTAGTTTGCTTAGTCCTAGAACTTTTTTATTTGGAATATAAGCTACGTGGGCCTTTCCAAAAATTGTTCTAAAATGGTGCTCACAATCACTCATGACATTAATGTTCTTTTCAAAAACCATCTCGTCATATTTCATTTTGTTATCTACAACTGTAATCTTAGGAAAGTTTTGATAGTCTAAACCCCAAAAGATTTCATTGACAAACATTTTTGCAACACGTTTGGGAGTTTCAATTAGACTGTCATCTGTTAAATCTAAACCCATAACCTGCATTATTTGGGTGAAATTATTTTTAATCACTTCAATTTGTTCCTTCTTACTAAATCTTAAACCAGACTTAGGAGTTTCCACTCCTTTCTTTAATAAATACTGATTAACCTTATAACCTGTAATTCCATCTACTTTTGTTATGTCTAAACTCATTTTATTTTACCTCCCATGGGAATACAATCCAATCATCTGACCTTGTAGTAATTGCTGCAAACTCAGGTTTAATAAAAGAAGTGTGTTCTTTATGAACAATACACACTATCGTTGGTCTTGTTACTTTTTTAACTCTAGTTAATAATGCAAACATGGTTTCTCCACTATCAGCAATATCATCAACAATTAGAGTATCTTTCTCGATATCAGATTCACTTAAAATAAGAGGTTTATTTAATCTGTGACTTAGCCAAACTGCTACAATTAAGCCTCCTCTAGGTAAACCGTAGATATTTTTATAGTAATCTATGTTAGTTTTTTTAATTAGAGTTGTTGCTAACTCCTCCATATATTGTTCAAACTCTATCCAGGAAATAAATTTTTTATTCTGACCGTTCTCTGCCTGAACAGAACTAATGCTGTCGGTTTTTGTTCCTATTATGAAATCCATTTTCTCTAAACTCCCGTCAATTTGTCCCAAATCTCAACGTGCATTCTGCTTGTCATTTTGAAACCATACTTTTTACAAAGTTCAGCAATTGTCTGCCCGTTCTTCCAAAGCATTTCTCGGTCGTAAGCTCCTGGCATTAACCAGATTTTATCTTTAGGGATACTGAACTTATTAATAAAATCTTCAAAAATTTCGTCAGTATCCTCTTCGTCTAAAGTTACAAACTTAAATATGCTGGTGTTATTATTTGTATGCCATTCTAAGGCGTCTTCTTTGTAACGCATTGGTTTTGGGTTACCACTATTAGAGAGTTTTGCAGACACATTAAATCTATCAACAAGAGTGAACATTTCATCACTTGGTTTAATAGTTCCGTTTGTTTCAACTTCAATAAAAGGAACAAACCCTTTGAACTCTATAAAGTACATAATAAAAATAACAATAGCATCTTGCTGTAGTAAAGGCTCTCCACCAGTAATTACTAAGTGAGCACCGTCTTCTAAATTTTTTGTAATTCCGGAAGAGTCCCACTCGTCTAATATTTCATCAAAAGTTTTTGAGTTCCCTTTCTGCCAAACAGCAATAGTATCACAAACCCATTTACAACCATCACATGGTTTTGTTAAATCACCTTTAGGCATTCCACAGAATAAATTGCAGTTCTGTAATCTAAAAAACACTGCTGGATATCCACAATACTCCCCCTCTCCTTGTAGAGAATAAAAAGTTTCACTTACATTTAGCTTTTCCATTTTATTCTTCCTCATACTTTGCTGTACTTGTTGGAGTTTCCCACACCTTTACATGTTTAATTTTAATTTTTCTTTCTGCTAACTTAGGTTTAATTAGTTCATACCAATGTTTAGCTAAGTTTTCTGCAGTTGGAATAAAATCAACAAAGATAATTTTTTGAAAAGGTTTATCTGTAACTTCGGTTCTCCACTCTCTCCCATCTTGAAACTCAAAGTTATAACCATCTTTTAGTTCTTGAAAAACTGGTGCATACATATCATTTTTCCACATACAGAATCCATGGTCAAATTTAGCATCTATTTCTTCCATCATAATTTGTTTTAGGTCACCAAAATCAATCACCATACCTTCGTCAGGCGTTCCTGGTGTAGAAATAATTTTGTCATCAACTCCCACTTCAATAGAATATCTGTGTCCGTGAAAATGACGACACTTGCTTTGATGGTTAGGCACCCGGTGGCCCATGTCTATTCCAATTCTTTTTGTTATTAACACTTTGTAATACCTCACAATTTTTTTATTTTAGTTGGTTAAGGGTTGTGAGCTCCTATCAACTATTTAATATAAATTAAAAAGTTGTACTATATAAATCTATTTATTTACAAATATTTTTCTGCATATAATCCGTAGTAAGTCATAATATTTGAAATCTTTAATTGATCCAAACCAGTTAAACGTTCTACTGTTTTAATAGCAAACATATTTGTTACTCCAGACAACCGAACTTCTTCATACGCAAGAAATTCTTCTTTATTACACCGTAGTTTAATTTCTTTTACCATACACTTTATTAAACACTACTAGTATATAAAGATTATTGTACTAGAGTATATAAGTCAATACTATGGTCTTCTTTGTGAGGTTTAACTTTAGGTTTAATTAAACCTTCTTTAATTGCACAAGTTAGTCCAAAACCTAAAACTTGACTGCTGTGTGCTTTTAAAGGTCTTCCACAACATTTACACTTAGAAGCTAGTGAGACTGATACTACTTTCTTTTGGTTTTGGTTTTGGTTTATATTTAACAAATTCAAGTCCAAGTTCTTTCGCCTCCTTTTTTTCTAAACTAACGTGTTCATTTAATTTTTTTAAAAAATTTTCATCTTTAAGAAAATTGTCAATAAGTTTTTTGTGTTCATTGAAATCCCTCTCACTCCAATCAAAAAGACTTTTAATATAAGGTTTTACAACCTCTAGTTTTTTCTCATCAAACTTGGTAGCTTTGGGAGAAGAGACCCAGGGGTCAGGGTCAATCGAATAGAATAGTATTGAGTGCAGTAATTTTGGGGGACACCCAAAAACCATTCTATTCACAGAATTAATATAACGGAGGTGCTTCTCCCGACCCCTAAGTCGACTAATATAAGGAAATAACCAACCATCTTCAAAGTTTAAAAGATAGTTTGAATTTTTTGCGTGTAACATATTCCAAACTGACCATATATCTATCATACTACTACCTCTTTGATTTGGTTTAAATTTATATTATTAATGTTTTTACTATCATCTATTATTAAATTTTTTGGTTCTATTTGTTTTTATACCTCATTACAAACAAATAAACATCTTTTTTTCAATATCCTTTTACTTCCAAATAAGAATCTAATTCAGGGAGATAAAAATCTATTATTACTCATTTTTAAATATATTCTTTTACATCACCTTAAAACAATTATAAATCATAGTTTCAAATTCTATTTCTTTACTAGGAACTCCTTTAATATGACGTAAACTATCTCCCATAATTAAGATTGCCTCTAATTTATTAGCAGGATTTACTTTCTCATCTTTTAGTATTTTATCATGTAAGTATATAATAATTGTAGGATAGTCTATAGCACTATCAATAGCCAGTTGTCTTGTTTGACTAAAGTTTTTACTTGAAAAGCTAGTATAAATTTTTTGTAAATCTTCTTTTGAACTCTCAACATCTTTTAAAGTAACTTCTCTCCCTAGGAAAGTTAATCTCTGTAATTCCTTAACCATTCCTCTAATACTAGGATAATGATTATTTAAAATTTTTTCAATTATCTCAACATTATTTATTTTAATTTTCTCAGAATCAATAATTTTATTTAATAGTGTATGAACTTCATTTTTATCTGGAGCAATAAACCTATAATGGTCACATCTGTTTTTAATAGCGTCCACAATGTTTGCTTCATAGTTTCCCGTAAGAATCCAAACAACATTAGGAATCTCTTCCATTAAGTTACGAAGAGCATTTTGAGCATTTGCCGTCATTTCGTCAAACTCCTCCAGGTTAATTATTCTCACTCCCCCATCAATACTAGCATTTGTTGCGAAGTTTTTAATACGATTACGGACAACATCTATCCCTCGTTCATCAGAAGCGTTTAGTGTGATTGCGTTTTCTTTGTGTTTATTAACTAAGATTTTTGAAGTAGTTGTCTTTCCCGTTCCTGGAGTGCCTGTTAATAAAATGCACATCTTTTCAGTTAAGTTATCAAGCTGTAGCCTTAACTTTTCTGGCATGCCTATTACATCGTCGTAGGTCTTAGGTCTATGCTTCTCAGTAAATATATAATTTTTCATCATGATACCTCTATAAAAATAAGTGGGGTCTTTCCCTCCTGTCAGGTTTTTTAAGTTATTTTAGGGAGTGTTCACATCAGCTACCACAGCTATCTCAACCCGGGCAAATTTAAAGTCTTTCCGAGACACGTCTTTGGTGATACAAAGAAATATAAATTCTATTTGAAATCCTCTGATACAGGTTCTGTTTCAACCTTAGGCTCCTCGATAGGTTCTTTTTCAATCTCTTTAGGTGCCACAATATATGAAATTAAACTCTCATCAGTCCGAGAAACAATTTTTAAAGGATATAATGCCTTTTCTTTACTCATGAATAAGTTTACTTTTTCTGTTTTTAAAACGTTAACTACGTCTACAAACGGAGCTCCAAAGTACCCTTCACAATCGTAGTATTCCACAGGAAGTTCAATTTTTGTATTGTCAGTATCTCCAGCAGCTTTGAAGGTTAACTTATTATCTTTAACTGTGATATTAATATGTCTCTCACCTAGTTTAGACCAAGCAGAAGCCATATCTTTTAAGTCAGCACTTTCCACTTCTGTGCTACCTTCAAATTCTAAAGCTGGCATTTTTTCAAGATAATTTTCCTTAGCGTATTCTTCACTAATTAAACCAATCTCTTGACTACGTACTTTTCCATTTTTAGTACTAGAAATAAATAATCTGTTTTCTACCTTTTCTAAAATAATATCTCCACCAACCCATGAAAGCGCACTAATAAAATCTTTGGAGTTTTTAATACATAATGATTCTTTAATTTGTAACCCACTAAGAATTCCTACCAAAAAGATAGTATGAGTACTATTTTTAATGCTAGCTCGTGTTCCTTCTGGACAAGGTTCTAAATATAATTTTTCTACCTGACCACCTAAACTTATTTGTTTAACAAATTCTACAATATTTTTTGATTCCATTTTTATTCCTCAGATTCCTTTAATAACTTTTGCCCTGTAATTTCCTCAAAAATTTCTTCTTGAGATTTAGTTCTCCACTCAGGTCGTTCTAACTCTAAGTTTGGTTTTAACTTTAAGTCATGGTGTAGTTTTTTCAACAGGTCAGAATGAGCGTTTTCCAAGTCATCTAACTTTTCTTCGCTGAAACTGATTTTGTGAGTATCCGTTTCAAACGTAACGGTTACCGTGGTTTTCATACTTCTTTTAACTGTCATCTTTATACCTTTATTAGTTAAAAATAAAAAGTACTCATATATAAACCTTTTGATTTATAATAAGTCTTTGAATAGATTAGAAGTTTTTAATTCATATTCATCATTATTTTTATTTAATACAATGACGTTATACTCATTACCTTCTGCTCTTACATTGTTTTTGCTTTTATCTACTGTAGCTTTGAACACAACTGTTCCTGTAGCTTTGTTTACTGTTCTAGACATTCTTACTTTTTGATGAACCATAGCACTAGTTTTAACCATTACACTACTATTTTTATCTCCATCAAGTTCATTCAAAATAAAGTTTTCGTGTCCTATTAAAAAACTACTAATAGGCAAAGACTTTATTTGTTCAAGTGGGTTTAAAAATCTTTTATTTCTAATTTTCCAAAAGGCAATGTTAGCTCCACCATCAATAGTAAGGTTTTTTTCAATACGCATAATGTTTTCTGCGTAGTTTAAAGCCGTAGTAAGTCCATCGAAAACAATAGCTTTTAAATTTAGTTCTTTATGTAAATTCTTAGCTAAAAACACTGCTTCGTTAATTCTATTGTATGTTGACTTATAATCGATTTCTCCCCCATTCGTTAGAATTAAAGGATTCTTAACAATGAATACATCACTAAGTTTTTTTCCTGCTTTTTCACAACGTTCCTTATGGTATTTAGGGAGTAATACTTCGAATCCACCATCCAAGTCAATGATTAACATTTTCTTTCCCGCTTTAATATCTTCATCTGTTAAATATTCAGCGACTAACCCAGACTTACAGGTACCATCTTGTCCATAAACTAAAGCAACCAGTTTTTCTTGAATTATGTTTTCTTCAAGCCAAAACTTTTTAATTTTCTCTAAGTCAAACTCCTCTGTCTCAACCGATAAGGTTGCTGGTTGAGAACTTGGAGGAGTAGTATCTAAACTAAATCCTGCCATTTTATTTCACCTAAAAAGTAAACCCTCCAGTTTGGGGTTTAACGGAGGGAGTAACCTCTTCTTTCTTTTCTTCTACCGAAGGAGTCTCAACAGTTTCAACAGTCTCTGGAGAAATTGGTTTTGGTTGTTCTTTTAGTCTGTAAACTTCTGGAACATATAATCCATAAACATTAATTACAGGCATACTGTTTCTTTCATCAAACCCTATTACCCCATACACCCAGATATCCTGAGCATTAGTGTTGAAATTAATATTAAAATTTTCTGGAACCCAAGTATCACAGAAAGCATCTTCATCAAAACCATCAGTTAGTAGTAGTTTGTTTCCAATCCCCTCTCTTGTTAAATTCACATCAGCTACACACGCCTTAACTATTACATATTTATCATACTTCTCCACATTAGGGTCAGGGTAGTTTACAGCTACATCTTTAAGATCGGACATACTAAACATAATGTTTCCAAAGAAGTTAGAAATCAAACTGTCCATTTGCTCTTGTTTTAAAATTGTTCCATTTTTGAAAACTGTTCGGTCATCTCCAAAGAGAATAATTTTATCTTTATCACTTTTACTACTTACTGTTAATTCTGTTTTGTAAACAGTTCCAAATTCAGGCATACCACTTAATTTATGTTTTGCTATACTCAGTGTTCCTTTTGTAAACTCATCTGGTTTATCCAAACGCTTACCTACAACTGTAAACTCACATTGAGTTTCTTTCTTTAAGTCAATGACAGTTCCATTTTTTCTGTTTTTTGAGTTCTCATAGTGGAATAAAGGTTCGATGTTTTCATTAATATATCCTTGGTTTCTAGCAGCTTCCAATACAGATTTTTCTTTTAAAGTTCCGTCTTCGTTAGTAATAATTTTAAGAACCTCTTTGATTTGGTTTGCTGCACCATAATCTGATTCTTTCATTCCAATAAGAATAACCTCAACTTCTACAGTTGGTGATTTACCAAATCCTTTATCTTTTTTAATAAATGCTTGACTGAATCTTTTCTTAACAAAAGTATCAGTATCAGTAAGTCCAATCTCTTTAGCTTCTGATTCAAACTCTTCCCACATTTTTGCAACTGTTTCTACATCCATGTCAACTTTCTCTGCACGCCAGGCGATGTACTGTTCTTTACTCATAGATTTTATATCTTTCATTTTTGTACCTCCAAAATAGTTCGGAAACTATTAAAAATAAATGTAAATACTATTTAAACTTTTTGGTTTAAAAACATTTCATCAAACTCCAATACCTCACGGTGTCTAGAGTTAGGACACTGATTTACTGTAACATACTTTCCAATACGAGTTTTCATCGTAAGACCACAATTTTGACAATTCATTTTATAAGACCACCGCTAGTTCTAGCTTTTTTACTTCTGTGTATTTTTTCAAGGCTTCCTTTTCCTCTTCTTTCATAGCACGGTTACACGCACCTTTTGCTTGGACTATTTTTCCGTTTTTAAATTCAAGAGTAACTAAAGGAATATCAGGATTCTCTTTTGAACGAAGGAACATTATATAAGTATGTCCACTAATTACTGATTTGACATAACTGCTAACACAGTGATTTAAGTAGGTTCCTTCTTTTAGAATATCTTTAGACTCTTTAGGAATTACTACACAAAAATTTTTTCCTACCCATTCAAGTTCAGGCTTGGAAGATTCAGTAAACCTAAGTTCGTCATATTCTTGTTGGAAAGCATTATAATTAGCTTGAATTATTCCATGAACACTAGCCAGGAATTTAGGATACTTTTTTACGTTTCGACCAATTGCAGAAATCATCTGATAATAGTCTCTCAAATAAGTACAAGTCACATTAAAGGATAATCCTTCAAACTTCATAGCATAGTTAACTATATAGTTAATTAAAGACTTTCTTTCATACTTATAATTTTTTACCAACTCTTTAAAAGTGTGTGAGGAGTTCCTAATGTCTCTAAAAGTTTTAACAACTTCAACCTCATCAATCTCAAGACTATCTAATAAGTTTACAATATTAACTACTTCATTTTCTTCATTAAAATACCAATCCTCAATGTCGTAATTAAATTTAATTTGATATTTTTTCATAAATTTAATAAAGTCTTTATTGTATTTCTCTAATCCATATTCTAGTTTATTATAACACTTATCTCTGGTATAGTAACATCTTGGCTCATCATATGGAATTCCTTCATTAATATAATTTTCATAAATTAAGGCATCATTCATTCTAGTTAAAAAAGTTGATACAGAATTACATAATGGATTTAGTTTCTTAGTAAGATTTATTAAGTTTAAAAACTTTTCCTCCTCTGAGACAATATCTCTAAGACTAAAGTATGTAAATATGTGATATAAATGTTTTACCTCTTTATACTCTTGTGTTCCTTTTTTTGGCACTCGTTCTAATTTTTTATTTTTCAAGTTGAACCTAATTTTTTCCTCAGGAAACCTAGGTATAAATACTTGAATTATAGGACCCGTTCGAGATAAATAAATTTTATCTCGGTCGTATTCCACTGCTTCTTTTGTTTGTTCAATGTTGTTCATTATGTACCACCTGTACTATTATTAAAACTTTAAACTTTATAAACATTATTGTGATGTAGTATATAAAAGAAAAGGGAATTAAATTTTTTTAATTCCAAGCATTATTGTTCCTGCAAGTCTTAAACGTTTTGCGTCAGCAATTATTTTTTCCATTTCTTGTAAAGAGATATGGAGCAAATCAGTTACATCTTCTTGACTTTCTTCATCAGGTACAATTTTAAAGTGACCATGAAAATCCTTTACAGAATGTAGCTTTTCAGTATCAGGAACTTCATCTTCCTCAACATCAAAATCGAATGGTAGCTGTACTTCATGTGCTTTAGGATTAGTTGTTACTTTATTTTCCTTACGATATTCTTTCATACACTCTTTACAGTATGACTGAGGTTTTTCTTGTCCATTAATCCAACGCATTCCAAACTGTTTCTTTACCTGGGAAACTGTTGATGCATGTTTTCCACATTGCGGGCATGTTTTTTCCATTTTTATAGCACCTATAATAACTTGAATGAGTCCAAGCTAATATCATCATTTTTTAATAATCCTACAGCACAGCAAGTAACTGTTGGTCCGATGAATACTGTTTTTCCAAGGTCCTTGATTGTTACTATACTAGGATTTGATTCCTTTGTCTTAGAACCTATTTCAATTATATCTATATCAAAAGTAGTTTTAGGTTTGACTACTACTTTTTTTTGACCTGTTTGTAACCACTGAGCAACTCGTATGATTCGACCCTTTAAGATTTCCTTAATAACACAGGAAACCGCCGCATGAGCAACTTGTCCTGCTAATTTTCCTTTTGGCATTTTAAGGTCTGCATCAACCATGATTATCATTTTGTGTGAAGTTTTCATTTTTTCCTCTGGTTTGTTAGGATCCACATTCCGAAGAATATTATTCCTGTGATTAATAATACTGTCTCGTTCATTTTAAGTCACCTTCTCTTTTTTTATATTCTAATTTAATAAATTTTGATTCTTTGACAATTTTGAGTAATCTTTCAGTTATTTCGTTTGCAGGTGCATCACCAAAACTTCCAAACTCTTTTTCTATTTTCAATACTTCGCTTATTATTGGGTCAACTATTGTTAATAATTTTAAATCTTCAAGAGAATCCATTGATTCTTTAATTAAATTTTTTATATCTTCTTTCATCCTTCATTCAACTCCTTATCATACCATTGTTTTTTAGTTAAAAAAATCTTTATCAAAACAACCATTTAATAATCTTGCTTTTGTATATGTGTTAATTACTTTCATTCTTTATTCCCTCCATTTTAAGTTTTGATATTTTAAAGCTTTTTTTCCTGCTCTTTGTCTTAAATCATTAACTAATCTTTGATATGCAAGACAGAGTTCTAAACCCTTATTTTCATATAGTGCCAGTTTCTCTATATATTCATTTATTGCTTCTAATTGTATTTCTAAAATTTGGTCTTTATTAAGTTCATTCATTCTTCATCCCTCTTTATTTATTTAACACTGCCCATAGTATCTTTTGTTCTTTTAAAGTTAACTCGTTCATTGTTTATTCATCACCTTTTGCAGTTAATAAAATTCTTTTAAAACATTTTCTACATGGTTTATAACCATCATGACAATAGGCATAATAAAATCGTAATTTTTCTATGCTTGAAGATGTTTCGTTTATGTGTTCCCTTTCATATTCATTTATAAATTCGTAGATACAACAAAGAGGATATTTATATTTTATACCATAATAAATAATTTTAAAAATATGAAATATTCCTTCTAGTTTATAATGTTTTCTCATTCTAACACCTTTATCATTTCATTCACCTATAAGTTTACCTTCTTTATCAAGTATTACTTCGATATGACCTTCAGTTTTCATTATTCTCCACCATCAATCCAATCCTTATTTAATGAACGAACATACTCCAAAGTAAAGTTCAAGAATGATATAAAAGCACTTGTCTCAACTTCATCAACTGTACCACAAGCACCCCAATTAATACCATAATAAGGATTCTTTGGAAATAGTTCTCCTGACTTATGAATCTCATATATTTCAACGTGTTTTCGTTCTAATCGAGAGGTGTTGTTAAACTCTCTTACTAATTGTTCTTTTTCTTCTCTTGTTCTCATTTTGTATCACCTAATGAAATGTTTCTCATTTCTACTATTATTAAACACTACTAATATATAAACATTTATATACTGTAGTATATAATATCAACAGTTTTCTGGGTCATTGAAAAACTCCTCATTAATTTGCTCTATTCTTTTATCTTCTGATTCCTTAGCTTTTAATTTCTTATGTTCTCTAACACACCTTAAACATATTCGTTGGGAATCAACTCCTCTAACAAATAAGCAGTGACATGAGGTACATTCCTCAATAGAGTTTAAGGATACACTACATTTTAAATCGTTCATTCTTTATCCTCTCACCAACCCGTATAAAATCGTATGGTAGTTTTTCCAAACAAACCTATCAATATCTATAATTTCCTTTCCTTTGTAATGCCAAGGGTTCTTTTTCTTTAAAGGGTTAACAAGTCTATTAATTATTCTTGCTTTGTTTACTGAAATATCTTTATCATCAGGTTCCCACTCAATAGGATATAATTTGTGTGTTCTAACATAAGGGGTCCCTTTACGTGAGCACATTTCTCTGGATATAAGGTGTTGTCTATATTTTATGTATCCTATTTTATTACGAAAAAAACTCATATGTCCTTTACCTAAGCAGTATTCATCAGGAATAAAACCTTTAGGGTGTTCATTAATGAAAGTTTCTAACATTTTAAGCTCAACATTTTCAGCGTATAAATGCTCGTCTGTTAGTTTTCTAGGATGTACTAAATTAACTCTTACCATTTTCTAGCCTCAATATATTCAACAGCTTCATCATATTCAGCTCCTTGTATAACAACTAAATCATTTAATATTTGTTTTTCATTCATAAGTATCACCTATACATTATATATCGGGAAGCTATTATATAAATACTATTGTGATGTATTATATATGTTAATGTATACAATGTATACAATACATACCTATAGCCATTTCATTAAACCGTTACCCTCAGGACTCCCCAGGTTATCAGCTTGGGAAATGTCGTCTCTAAACTTCAAGAAACGAGGGTGTCTTAAACTCTTGTTTCCTCTCGCATCTTTGGACACCTCATTGTAACCTACTTCTACAAGTCTTCCAATGAGCTCCTCACTCCCCGCAAGTTGTAATAAGTAGTTTCTCATGTCATCAGTTAACCCCGTTCCTACTGAACTGGTAACAGTTCCAGAGATGTCTTTAACATGAATCTTTCCCACAGTTTTAGAGAATCTCCCACTCCCATAATCCCAACCAGTAACCTCGAAGGTGTTTTCAACATATTTTTTAACTTTAAACCAGTTCTTCCTACTTCCTCTGTTGTAAGGTTTGTCTAGTAGTTTAATCATTATTCCTTCTTCTTTGTTGTCCATGTGTTCATTCCATATTTTTAGTAACTGTTCTTTATTAGTTACTATCCAAAATACTTCATGTTTGAACATTTCAGTTTCAGGAAACAATAGTCTTAAACTCTCTGTTCTTTCCAGTTGTGTAGCAGTAGTATAATCGTTTCCTGCATATTCAAGAATATCGAACACCCTAAAATATAACCCTTCGATAGTAGTTATGTTTTCTGCTTTTCTACCTATTCTTTTTTGTAAGGTATTAAAATCCTTAGCCATTACTTCTCCGTCAATAATAAAATCTCCATCGAATGTTTTGAAATGTTCAACAATCTCTGGAAGGTATGAAGCAATGTTTTCTCCCTGTCTAGAAGTTAGCTTAACAAATTCTCCTTTTTTCTCAACTTCACAACGCATTCCATCATACTTAGTACCAACTCCTATAGGAAAGGTGTCCCATGAGGTAATATCGTCTATCTTCTCTGCCAGTTGTACATCATGAACATATATTATAGGGAGTTCCATTTTAGAAAGCACTTTATTAACGAGTGTAACTTGCACCCCTACACGTAAATCTTTATTTAGTACTCTAGTAACCCACTTTGCGTGGAGAGGTTTAAGAAGCTCTAAGGCCCGTTTGGTGTTCTGTAACAAAAGATTTCCACTCTCTTGCTTAACCGAGGGAATGATTCTAGTTACAAGATGTTTCCAAGAACACTCAAACTGTCCATTAACTTTACCAGCCACAAGAAGTCCAGGGTCTGAAAGTTCCCCTATACTACCAAACATATTTTCAAAGCTACGGGTAGACAAGTTGTAAGTCTCACTATTATATACTAACTCCAACACTTCTCTAGCTCCCTCAACTTGCAACAGTTCTTGAAGAATGTTTTGCTTTTCCAACGTTGAAGATGTTATTTCTAATTTTTCTAAATAAGGAATAATTTTTATCATTTTACCATATATTAAACAGTACAAGTATATAAAGATTTGTGTAATACACCATATATATCTAAATTATTTCTTCACACAAACAAAAGGTTTATAAATAATGCAACTCTCAAATAACTTTATGGTGTCAAAAAAGGAAGTGTTAGGTAAGAATAGAGTATCTTTAATGTTTTTTACCTTATTGGAAAAGGAATTCCCTGAGGACATTATATTAAGTTCTTATGAAGAATTATTAAAAGAAGCAAATGACATATATAATATAGAGTACGATGCCTTGTATAAGAAGCAAGGTTATGTAGCTCCTGAGGAAGATAATGAGTTACACAACAAATATTTATCAGAAGCATCCGTTTGGGATAGAGTAGGAGCACGTTGTAAGAAGATTTATAAACCTGAGGAAAAAGAGATTATTGCTATTGACGAAGCCAAACTACAAGAGCGAACAGAAGCAATTAAAAAGTTCTACAACTTAGACGAGCAGTTCATTCAAATTTATAACCGTTACAGTTTCGACAACGAGGTTGTAGGAGAATGTATTTTCTACGTTATGCTTAGTTTGCTTAGTAAACAGAGGAATGACATTGTTTTAGGAAATAATGTTAATTTATTTCAACACTTCTTCCTCGTGCAAGATAGCGGAAGCGGCAAGGATAGGGGCTTCGATTACCTTATGGCCTTATCAGACAACATTAATGAAATACACAAAGAAAAGAACTACGGTTCAAAAAACCTAATAACCTACATGGAACTGTCAGGAACAGAAACCATGGAAACACTACTAGACCATTACCCTTCTAAAAGCAATGGACAAGTAGACACAGAAGCAGAACCTATTAAAGGAATACTTAGTAGCAACGATTTATTAATTCTTAGGGAGTGTAGTTTTTTGTTTAAAGGAGGAAGTTCTGAGGGTAAACAAAGCAAGAGAGAAATCCTTTTACAAAGTATGGAAGGACGTTCAATTACAAAGACACTTATTAAATGGAATGGACACTCTACTACAACAATATGCAACGCATGTATTACAGGAGCAACACGCCCTATAGAGAACATGCAGGAACACTTAGTAAACACAGGATTACAACAAAGAGCAATTAACTATATGAGAAAAATTAATAAGGATACTCGTATTAGTATGATAGACAAAGTAATTGACAACAGTATGTTAACCCCCAACCACTATGATAATATAAAAAAAGATATGGAGTCTCTAGCAAACAAATTATATGATTTTTACATTTTCTTTAAAGACACACAGTTTGAGATTGTTGAAGTGAAACAAATTCATAAGATGATTAAGGAAAAGATGCATGAGTTTATTAATGAAGTAGACAACGAACTTGACAACGAAATACACAAAGACTTAATGTACACCTTCTTTGGAAGGTTTAACGGCTTGGTTAATGTTATTGGATTATACAATGCCGCAATAAGAAAAAGCAGTAAAGTAGAGCCTGTAGATATTGAACGTAGCTTACAATTCATAGAAAAGAGTTTTAAGAGCATCATGAACTGGGTACAGAGTAACATTAAGGAAGAAGCAAAAGTTGAAAATAGACGTGAAAGATACGCTCAGAAGATAAACAACATAGGAAAGGTATATAAGATACTTCCTAAGATGGAATTCCTAGAAAAGTTACAAACAACCTTTGGAGTCAAGAAGGCACAGGCTTATAATGTTTACTCAGAATTTGAAGGTATATTATTTTCAGAAGAAAAAGGAGTAATTACTTTTAAAGAACACAAAAACTAATAAAAATCTATTTCTTAGGTTCTAGCACTTTTAGCAAAACCGTTTCCATTTGTTCAACCTTAGATTTTAGTCTTTCAAAAGCATCTAAGGGTGCAAATTTTTCTTCCTCACGATATACAAGTAACAATCTTTCTAAGGTTTTGTTGATAGATTCCTGGGAATATTTCTTTTTTGCTTTGATATATTCTGCTAATCCTTTACTTATTACTATGGTGGTTGTTTCTAAATTTCTCATGATTTTTACCTCAATAAAAGAACAATTTGCAAGTATATAAACCTTGTGGTCTATAGACGTCTATAGAATTTCTATAGAATCTGTCTACTTTCTACTGCTGTCTAATCGTCAAAAGTAGAATCAATTCGTAGGTTTACGAGGGTTTGAGGGGGGTGAGGAGAGGGTTTCTAATTTTCTAATAAAAAAATAAAAAAATTATATTTTTTATATATATATACACATTTTAACATATGTCCTTTTTTCAAAAAGTAGACTAGAAAAGTAGAAAACGCTATTACATATACATGAGACCCTCTAAATCGAGGGAATTAGCTTGTCTACTTTTTTTTTCAGAGTATAAAGTTATATTAGTATAGTAATCTCCACAATATCTAGGGTTTTTAGAAAATGGTAACAACCACAAAGTTTATATAGATGGAGTCATTAAAAAGTGTTATGGCAGAAAGAATTATTTTGTTAGAGAATCAAAACCTTGATACTGTTGAGACAATGGTTAATGGGAAGTTGGAAGAGCTAGAAAACCTTGGATGTTCCATAGACCATGTGAGTTACTTTTATGGGAACAAGCATGTGGTTATGATTACTTACTGGCCTGAGGAAGAATGTGAAGCTGTTGAGGAAGTCGTTGAAGAGCCTGATGAGGAAGCTGTTGAGGAAGCTGATAAGGAAGTAGTTGAAGAACTTGCAAAAGTTAAAGAACAGGTAAAGGTTAAGGAGACTGTAAAGGTTAAGGAACCAGTTGAGTATATTTCTAAGGACCCAGAACCTGTGATTGAAGATGTACCGGAGACCAAAGATTCCAACTGAGGTTAAAAACCTCATTTTTCTTTTATATGATAAGCAATGTACTATATGTGGAGAATCAGAGCCTAGAAAACTACAAATACACCATATAGACAAAGACCCAAGCAATAATTCTATTGAAAATTTAATGTTGTTGTGTTATGAACACCACGCAATAGTGTACCACCCAGAGAAAGCAGGTGAGATGATTCAGTGGTGGATTGAGAAGTTTGGATTGTAAAACCGAAAAGTATTTAAAGGAGTAAAATTGGTAACTATTATAATCAAAATTATATATTGGATACAGAGCTTGTATCCCTTGAATTCGAGGACTTTAGATGGCAGGAAATAAGAATAGTGGTAGACCAGGCGGGAATCCTAATATAGCAACAGCTAGAAAGACGGGACCTAGGACTAAAAGGGGAAAGTTGAAGATAGCAGAAGTTCATTTAAAACATGGAAATCATTCTAAACTGATAGAGGAATATCGTAGAGGAGGTTGTGATAAGTGTCCTTTACGAGAAAAGAAGTATACGATAAGTGTTGGAGATAAAGAAATCACCAAGACAGAGCGTGCAATGTGTGGGTATTACAAAGAAGGGTCTAAAGAGTGTAGAGCTCCTTTGCAAGATACTATAGCTAGAATAAAAAATTATACTATGTTATCGAAGATTAATCTTATTGATATACACGACGAACTTATCAGAGATGGTATTGTAGACTTAGAACTCAATAGATTCAAGGAGATTCAAACCAAAGGGGCTCCAGGGTACTACAGTAAAGAGTTCAGAGAAATGCTCTTAAAAGCGATAGAAACTAGGGAGAAATTGAAGAATGAGAAGGAGCGAATATTAACTCCTCAAAAAATACAAACAGAGAATAAGAATTTAAATGTTAATGTTAATACAGATTTCATTCCTGAAGACGAGATATATGGGAAGGTTGAGGATTAAACTATATATTGCAAACTATAGTTTATAATACAATAATATTTATATACTAGATAATATATACAATATACATGGGAACAGAAGTTCTGGAAGTAGCAGAGGAGATATTGGTAAGTATATTTTTAAAAAATAAACAATCAGGTGGAAACATGGTAATAAAAGGAAATTGTATATGTATTCGTTGCAAAAAACCTTTTATACGAGAGGAAGGTTTATTTCGCATTTGTAAAGAGTGTATTAAACCTAGAGGAGGTAGTCGTAGAGGACTACATAACGGAAGAGCTTATTGGGAGAATTTATAAGAAAATGACACAAATAATATTATTAGTAGCGGGAATGCAACCAAACGGATTATTTATACCTATGAAGGTTGTTCAGGAACACGCTGGAAAAACAATAACTTTAATTACTACAATTAAAGGAGTAGAAACCTGTTTAGGAGAGTATGAAGTTAAAATACAAGCTGGAAGACTATACATTGATGTTCCTTTTGAGGTAGACTTGGGAGTTACAGAAAGTAATATTGATTTCAAAAGAGTTATCCTGGGTGATTCAAGTGAGTAGATTTATAACAACTTGTCAAGATTGTGGAGCTGAGTGTAACGCATTCAAAGACTACAACTGTCCTAAGTGTGGATTAGCAATAGTGATTAGTGAAGAAGATAATAGTAATATATTAAAATTAAACGAAATGTTTATAGCTGATTATAAGACATTCTGTGAGAAGCGAAGTTAAAATTCATAACATTTATATAGGTAGATTAGTAAACTACTATAAGGAGTTACAATGACATATGATTACACTCAAGAACAGATTGATATACAACGAGGAAAAGTTGAAGCTTTAAAACTACAGCTTGAAGAGTTAGAGATATTATATGATCGTGAGAATGTTTTTCTTTATGAGATGTTGCATTTTGGTCCTTTACAATAGTGATTTGGTGGAATGAAAATGAATCTAAACGAATACCATAAGTATTATGGACGGTGTGTGATGATGAGAACAATCGAGGGAGAACCTTATATGTTTTTTAAAGATAGTAGAGGAACTATTGCCATGATTCCTTTAGATGTTTTAGAACGTGAAGGTGATGAAGAATGAACCTATGTGATGAAATGGAATTAAAAGATTTAATAGGACATAAAATAATAGATATTTCGGATAATGTTAGTCTTTTAATTAAAACAGATAAAGGAATCTATGAGCTGGGTTTTGGTACTTTTCAAGATGGCTCATTATCTGAGGTTTTTGTTGAAAAAAGTAATGAATCTACTTGGAACTGTTGGAGTAGATGAAGAATGACACACAAATTTAAAACAGATATTGAAGCTCTTGATGATTGGTTAAATAGATATTCACATTACCAGTTATCAAAAATTGCTAAAGAAGAATTAAAAAACATAATAGAAGATTATTCATAATGGAAGGTTATAAAATGGAACAAGCATGGTTGAAAGAAGGAGATATAGTCATTGACGAAGCACAGTATGAGTATTTCCAAGAACTAATAAGTTTTAGAACGAAATACGCTTCCGAGTGGGAATGTTTTAAAAAAACAAGGGATGAAGAATGAAATGTCCATATTGTAATAAAAATAGCCTAGGATACGTCGGTAAATCAATAAATTATACTTGTGGTGACGATATAGACCCTTTTTATAATTGTGAGCGTTGCGGGGCTCGATGGCGAGAAATAACCAAAGAAGTAGTTGTTAAAAGAATAAGAATAGGTGATTTAGAATGAACGAGACATTATTATACGCTTTAAACAAGCTCAAAGACAACAACGTGCCAATACTACAACGACTATTAGAAAACCACGAGTTCGCTTATAATAGACCAGTACACTCTTTCGGTAGCAGTCCGAAGAAAGCATACTTTAACGGTCAAGGAGACGTGATATACACTCAAAAACACCCTCTAGGAGAACCCATTAAATACTCTCGAATGGATTGTTACGAGCGGATAAAAAGCATTTACCAAAAATAAAGGATTAGAAAATGACCCTTGAAGAAGAGATTAAAAAAGAGGAGCACATTGCTTGGGCTAAAGCAGAGGATAAGAAACCCTTTGAGTATATTGATAGAATATACCATAATCACAAGATAAACACTGAATATCAAACCTTCATTGACGGAGTACTAGATATTTATAATTATTACCAGAAAGCAGGGATAGTCTCTAACACGGTGTTTTACACTTTAAGAACCGTTGGAACAACAGTGCTTAATAAGAAGTACGGAAAACTAAAATAAACAAAGGAGAGATAATAAAATGGGATATATGCACATAGATAATTTATATAAAGACCTAAGAATTTTAAAGAATGTTATGCAATGGAGAAAGTACATGGAACAAGTGCTCGACTTACTTGGAAAGACAATAAACTTTCTTATTTTGGTGGAGGTATGACACATACAACATTTATAAATATTTTTAATGAACAAGAACTAATAAAAAAGTTTATAGAAGAATTTAATAATATTGATGTTATTGTTTACGGAGAAGCTTATGGTGGAAAGGAACAAAGAATGAGCAATACTTATGGTAAAGAACCACAATTTATAGTATTTGAAGTAAATATAGGAAGTGCTTGGTTAAATGTACCAAACGCAGAAGATGTTGCTAATAAATTAGGTTTAGAGTTTGTTCCTTATAAGAAAACATCCACTGACTTAGAATCTTTAAATGAAGAAAGAGATGCTCCTTCAATCGTTGCGATGAGACGAGGATGTGGAACTGATAAAATAAGAGAAGGAGTTGTTATAAAACCTTTAGAAGAATATGTTGATAATAGAGGAAATAGGGTTATAACAAAACACAAACGTAATGAATTTATGGAAACAAAAACTCCTCGTGAAGTAGACCCAACCAAATTAAAAGTGTTGGAAGAAGCAAGAGAAATAGCAGAGGAATGGGTAACCCCAATGAGAGCACAACATGTGTTAGACAAGTTTCAACATGATAGAGTAATAGAAAATACTGGAAAGTTTGGTAATGATATGCTAGTTGATGTGTTACGAGAAGCAGAGGGAGAAATAGTAGTTAACGATATAGTTAAGAAAGCAATAGTATCTGCTGGTTGTAAAATATATAAAAATATTATTAAAAATGGTGAAATACAATGAGAGATGAAAAACGAATAGAAAGGATTTGTAACGCTTTAAAAGAGTTGTGGATGAAAACTCCTGACCAACGCTTTGGTCAAATGATGATTAACAATGGTTTAATGTTTGACGGAGAATTATGGCATATTGAAGATGATGGTTGGGAGAAACACATAAAAAAACAGAGTAAGGGGGGGTAAGAATGATAATTAATAGATATTGATGGAGTAATTAGGGATTTTATGACATCAAGTATAGATGTGTATAAAAAATATTATGATGAAAATTGTAAAGTAGTACATGATGATATAATAGAATACGCTTATAAAAAATATTTACCTTTGATAGAAAAAGATTATAATAAGTTTTATTTTAAATATCCTAAAGAAATTTATGAGGATGCATCACCTTATTTAAAACAGTTAAACCAATTACATGAACTTAAAAAAGAGCATGAAATAAACATAGTCACTAAACAACCAGTAGGTCTTGAAAAGTATACTATTGCTTGGTTAGAAAAATGGAAGGTTCCTTATGATAATTTAATGTTCACTCAAAACAAAGACCTTATTAGAGGTGATGTTTTAGTTGATGACTACACAGGAAATCTTGAAAACTATAAACAAGGAATACCCGTTTGTTTAGATAGACCTTGGAATAAAGAATGGAAAGGAGAAAGGATAAAAAGTTTAAGTGAGTTAATTAAATATGAACAAGGAGGATGAATAAAATGAGTTATAACATAAATATTGAGAGAGTTGGTAACGGTTACGTGGTAACACGTCCTCCAGATGATGAAGATTCTTTAGAGAGTGTAATGGTAATAGAAATAGGAGACTCAGGAAACGAAATTATTGATGAGTTGAAAGCCTTTGAAAAACTCCATTACTTGTTAAGAACATACTTCTGTGTAAACAACGACAAGCACAATAACATATACATGGACTTGACAGTCACTAAAGAAGGGAAGGTTATAGAATGATATTCTTTATCTCCGACACTCACTTCCGACACAAGAGAGTGATATCGTTTGGACAACGACCGTTCAAAGATGTTGCTCATATGGAGGAGGAGATAATCTCTCGATGGAATAAGAAGGTTAAGGAGAACGATACGGTCTTTATAGTGGGAGATTTTTGTTTTGGAGGAGTAACCACACAGAATAAATTATTCAAAAGACTTAACGGTAATAAAATACTGGTGCATGGTAATCATGACCGACAAGAGTTCTTACAAGCCTGTTATATAAACATTGTTGGCAAAGGGTTTGAAGTAGTGCATAATCCTGAGGACTCTTCTCACTCAAGAGTAATTCATGGACACATCCACTTACCACACGCTAAAAGAGTAACTAGACAAAAGAATGGTCGCTTACTAATCAATGTTAATTGTGAACTGTGGGATTATACTCCAGTAAGTATCAAACAACTAATTAAAGAAATAGATAATATTAATACACAATAATAAATATATTTAAATAAGGTAATTGTAGATTTAATAAATATTAAGAGAGCTTATAAGATGTCTATAATAGTTAACTACATTCTACTACCCTACAAAACTTTAAAACACAATCAATTCTTTATTTTAAAAATGACTCTCTGTATGAAACACAAAATAAGAGGGTTGTATAAAAATGGTTAGTAAATATCCAAGCTGGTATCCTGACAGGGAATACCCAGAAGGAGTTGAAAGATACTTCAAGATGATTGAAGCAGTTTTCAAAGTACAGTTAGGAGATGGTCGTTGGGAACCTATAAAACTTACTTCTCACCAAAGACACTTTCATTCTAACGACATAGCAGTAATGGGAGCTAAAGCTAAGTACGACTTGGTAGATAAGAGCCGGAACACTTCTTTTACTATTTCTAGTATTATAAGACTAGCAACGGGAAACTATAAATACAGAGACGAGATTGTACCTCTTAGTAGGATTAATGAGCAGAAGGTAAAGGAGCTTATTGACGAAGCAGAGAAAATAATTAAACAAATGACTCCTATACAGTTGAAGGTGTGTCCTAATTGTAATAGCTTAAAAAGAAACTGTAAATGTGGGGATGAAAGATTCACTATAGACTATTGGCCTTTCGACCCTAAAATAGCAAAGTTTGGAGCATTATATATTCACTTCCCTGATAGAAAGGTTAGATGGCAAGGGTACGCTGGACTTAGTCCTGACAGTGCAGAAGTTATACGAGGAGTTCGTACAACTAGAGGACTTATTGACGAGTCCAACTTCATGAGATTTTTTAAACCCATCTATACTGCTTTGAGAGATTCTAAGAGGGGAGCGGTTATTAACACAGATGGCTCAGTAGATGATGGAAATATTCACCACCAGATAACCATAGGAACAACACTTAAAGGGTTTACTAAATACTATTATTGGAGAGAAGGACTAATAAAAAAGATTAAAGACGGATTAGTTACAAACTTTAGACTACTCTCATGGCCTGTATTCGATCCTAAACTTTTCAACATAGACAAGCCTTTTGAAAATTGGAGTAAGTTGGTTTCAATAGTACCTTGGCATTTAAAAGAGGGAGAAAACTCCTTAAGAAGTATTCTGAATGAAGATATATATACTTTCTTAGAGGAGTACATGGCAGTAGTTACTCCAGACGATGCACAACTATACAATATTGCAGAAGTGCAAGACGCTTGTTTTGAAGGAACTAATTGGGATATAGACCAAGAGTTCCCACCAGGAATATACTTCGGAGGAGCAGACCCTGCAGGAGAAGGAGGGCACTTCTTTGCAATAACAATATTTAAATACAATGAAGAAACCAACACGTTTGACCAGATATACTTAGAACAAGAAAAGAAAAGTGACTTAACAGAAAGAGAACATTTCCTTGAAAGACTACTTATTACTATTCCTTTTACCAAGTTCAGAATAGACGGAAATGGACTTGCTTACCAGATGGCACAGAACTTAAAGAAAAAGTTCCCTCAGATTGTAGAGGTGTTTAGAGGAAGTATCAGAGTGAAAACAGTAAACAAACAAAGTATTAGCATTAACGAGTATTTACACACTAATCAGATTATGATGATTAAACGAGCACAGGTAAGATACCAAGATGATGAATTACAATTAAAACAATTCGCAGGGTGGGACCGTAAGTACAAAGCAGAGGAAGACAAAGAGATAGGTCACTGTGATAGTACCGTAGCTGATGGCTTAGCCTTACTACCTATTACTTGGAAAGTGGCAGGAAGACAGCATAACGTGTTCGTAGGAGGACATACAGAGGAACCTGAAATAACAACTAAAGAAGCACAAGAGAAGGTGGAAGAATTTCACGACAGTCCACTAAAGGACCGAATGAAATTTTATAAACAAAACAAAACATTTAAATATAAGTAGTTTTATTTAAAATAGATGTTAAAAATTATTTACATACCATATTGGAAGACGTGAACACCAAAACCAAATATAGTAATAGATATATTAGGTGGTGTCCGAAGTGCAAAAATAAGAGAGTTGTTAGAACAAACAAAAACATAAATGGAAAAAGATATATTTTTGTGTGCAGGGAATGTTTGAGTATTTTTCAAAATAAAGGGACTTATAGTAAAGTGGAGTTTGAAAAGATTAATTTGGAGGAATTATAAAAATGAAATTAAAAATTAATAAAGAAAATCTTAAAAAAGTAGGAAAGGGTGCTTTAATTGCAGGTGCAGGTGCAGCAATTACTATAGTTAGTGACTCTGCTCTAGCCTTTGACTACGGTGAGTGGTCTGTTGTTGTTGCTACAGTACTTAGTATTCTTATTAACTTAGGACGTAAAGTTCTAGCTAAAGAATCAGAGGAGTAAACCAAAACATTTATATAGTTGTCTTTAGATAATTATATAAATTTTATTTTTCATACGATGGTAAGCTCAATGGTAAACTGCTAGGCTTCCAACCTGGATTTGTGAGTTCGAATCTCACCCGTCGTATTTAATGCTTTCGTGGCTCAATGGTAGAGCATCGGTTTTGTAAACCGAAGGTTGCCTGTTCAAGTCGGGTCGGGAGCTCCATTTATACTTACATATGGAAGACATACGTTTGCCGTGTATGTACAAGGCCAGTGCGGGACCATGAATTAGGAAATACCTCATGGTCTCAACGGCTACCCTTTATATTACTTCTACAAGAAAATTAAAGGGCACAAACTTTCGTCAGAGATAATAAAATCAAGAGGAATATAAATGAAAAAAGTAATTAATAAAGAAAGATATAGTACTAGTGATGTTCAGAAATTCAGAGAGAAGTGGTTTAAGAAAGGATTTGAATTAATAAATATTAATACTCTTTGTGAAGTGAAAATGGGAAACTCTGGTTGGTGTAATGATTGGAATGAACCTGATGAAACTATTCACCATGTGCAAATATGGTACCGTGGAGAAATTATTGCAAATCTTCAAGAGAGTGGAGTAACAATTATTGATGACGATAAATATTTATCTTGGAACAACGGTGAAGACTTTATTATCTTTAGAAAGGTTTCTCTAAAATGAACATTTACACAAGAACAGGAGACCAAGGAACTACTTCAAGTTTTAGTGGTCAAAGATTTCGTAAGGATGATTTAATTATTGAGATTAACGGTCTAATAGATGAGAGCATAGCTTCGCTAGAATCGCTTATCTTTTATGAGAGTACAGAACATACCCTTAAGCAATTAAATAGAATCTATGACGCTCTATATATGTTAGGAGCTGAGGTGAGTAGTGGAAAGACAACTAACTTGCCAAGAGTTATATCTCAAGGCTTCGTAGATAAGTTAGAACAGTTGATAGACGAACATAATATTAAGTTAGATAGCTTTCAAAGGTTCAAAACTATAAAAGGGGTCCAGACAAACGAATTGCGTGTTCGGATTAGAAAACTTGAAAGAGTTTTAACTAAGTTGTTAAGAGTTCAAAGTCTTAGACCCGTGGTTTTTGCTTATGTTAATAGGTTAAGTGATTATATTTTTACTCTAAGCATATATTATGAAAGGGAAGGGTTACCTTCCAAATTATAATATTGTTATGAGTAATATATTTTTAAAAACATTTCTTTGTCTGTAACCTTAACCTCTCCAGGGTATTTCTTTTGTTCAATTTGTTTTAAGAGGTTGTACTCCTTTTCCTTCAAAGGTGTGGTGGTTTCCTTATTGTTTTGCTTCTCTGAAATTTGGGAACATACAGTAGACAATTCCTTTTGCAGAGCAATAATTCTTTCGTTCTCGTTCTTTATCTTAAGTTGAACTCTGTTTAAGAACTGTTCTGAGTTCTTTGCTTTTTCTTTTGCCTCAACACACAAATTTTTAATTTGCTGCATCCATTCTAAAGTTTCTTTGTGAAAATTCATGTTATTAATTATTAAATACAGGTAGTATATAAAGATTGTTGTGATGTAAACTATATTAGATAAAATATATTTAAATACTATTAGTAATATATTGACTAGTATTATGTTAAATATAATTAAAGACGAGAAATCTTTGAAAAAAGATAAAGAGTTATATCTGTGGAAATCTTATTTCGAAGCAGAAATGGACGAAGAAGAATACCTAAAGAAAAAGGACTTTCTGGAAAATCGAGTTAGACTACTTGAAAAAGAGATATCTATGATGGACCTTCAGAAACTATTGGGAGAGAAAGAGGTAAAATTAAACTTCCAAAAAAAAGTAAAGCAGGAAGCCTTAGAGAACTTCGACGATTACTGGAAAGAAATGAAAGAGGAAGAGGAGAAAAGAATTGAAGAGGAGAAGGACTTTATTAAACAATTCTTGGAAAACTTTGAACTGGTTAAAAAAATTGAACTGGAAAAACTTGAAGAAACCGAACGAAAGCGTTTGGAGAGTTATCAAGCTCAGTTGGATGATGCTAAATCGAGGCTAGCTGAATATGAAATTACAGAAGAAGATTAAGTTCATAGACCCTGCAGAGATTAGGCAAAAAAGAGGGTACTTACTAATTAAAAACCTTTATATTCCATTAGCTAAAAACTATTTTAAAAAAGCAAAGGATATATTACTAGACGGGTTAGTATATCTTTTTGTTCTAAGATTACTAAGTTTTGAACTTACCTGGTTAAACTTGTTATCCGCAATTTGTTTATACATGCTTGCAGAAGATTATAAAGATTACTTATTACAATTTCGGAGAATTAAACGATGAGAAAATTAAAAGAATTTTTGGCTACTGATTTAGATTTCGATGGGAAGGTTCGTTCGGAAACTAAAGGAAACATGAGACTCTCTGACCTGGGAGCAGTTTCTTTTGGAAGAGGGAACACTGATAAGAATGAAGAGAGAACTCCTCATTACGAAATAAATAAAGGTATGGAAATGTATGAAATAAACCCTATAGTTAATAGCGGTTTAAATCAACTATCAGACTTTGTTATACCTAACAAAGAAATAAAAATTAGCAGTGAAGATAAAAAAACTGTAGAGTTCCTAGAGAAATGGCATTCAATGAGAGAAGGTATATTAGACGAGTTCAAAAATATATACTTAACAAAAACCATGACAGGGAACGCTTACCTTGAACGATACTATGTTGAAACTGACGGTCCTGGAGACAGTACAGTATTAGATAATGTGTTCAGTATTAACGACGCTTCCCGTATTTTTGTTAACCCAAACGATGTGCATGGTAAAACAGCTTTCATCTTTCAACTACCTATTGGAATTAAAAGATTTGAGTATATGGGAGAATGGCAAACACCTACATTTTATACAGTAACTTATATTAAAAACTATCAATACGTGTTTAAGAAGGTTTGGGGATTCCCTCTACCAGGTTGGAAAATTAGACACTATAAGAGTGGTTGGAGTAGAGATAACTTATATGGTCGTAGTCCTTTATTAAGTGCTTTAGATGCTCATAACATACTAGGAGAAATTATGAGTTCCTGGGACACAATTAGTAGAACAAAACAAGTGGACCAAAAGATTATAACAGTTGCTGACAGTGAGTCCGGAATTAACATAGACCAGGATACTTTGGACGGAATCGGAGACCAGTTAGACAGTGCAAAAAAAAGTTACACCTTACTTAATATCCCTTTAAAACTATTACAGCAGGATATTAATACTAGTGGGAATTACGATTTAATGGAAGGAGTATTTGATATCTTAAGACGAATGCTTATTTCAAGTTTACTACCTAATCATTTAACACCTTGGAGTGATAGTGCAACAACACAGGGAGCAGAAATTTCCATGCCTTCACTATTACAGAGAGTTAAAACAGCACAGAATGGACTTATTAGATTTTTAGATAGTAGTATATTGAGAGAACTTAAAAAAACGTACACTTTCTTAGCTGAAGATGCTACATACGTGTTTGATGAGCCTAAAATTATTGATGACAGTTACTACATTAGAAAAGTGCAGGATTTAATTAACTCTAGTATTATTGAACCTAAAGAAGCAAGAGCTTACTTAATGAAAATGGGAATTTTGGACGCAGAAATTTTCGATGACATTGCTAAACAAAGTGGGAAGGTAGACGAGAACGATACTAACAACAACCCTAAACAGGGTAAAAAGGCAGAGGAGCCTGACATGGAGGTAGTTAATTTAGAGAGGAATAATTGTTGTTCATTCTCCGAAGTTGCTACCTCCCAGTCAATGTCATTCGCAACCTTTAAAACCAAACTTAAGTCAAAAAACCCAGAACTTAAAATCTCAGGTTGGGAAGAAATTAGATATCAAAACATAGGTGGACACGATATACGATTGGTTGATGCAAAAGACCAAATAATGTTATTCGATGGATTATCTATACTTGAAACATTCGACCCAAAGATTACGGAAAAGGATACTTACAATTTAACTTTTAATAAATATGTTGACAAAATTAAGAAGAGTTTTGACGAGTTTGAAGACGAAGAATCAGACGAGGACAAAATAGCTAAAGAGTTAGAGAAAGAAATTAAAACAGAGTTGGATAGACAGCTTAAGAATATTTCTAAACTAATTGATGAACACTCTGATTTAAAAGAAAAATTTTTAAACATAAACATTCTTACTAAGCTAGATGATTTGTTTAAAACTTTCAATGTTAACATAAATAAAGCAGTAACCAACGCAATGAATAAGTTGGGAGTTACTGTAACTGACGGGTCTCAAGACAACGTAACTGTAGATAATTTAACAAAGGATATGATTCAACGTAAAAAGAAGCTTATGAGTGATAACATTAAAACACAAATTAAGACTACTAAAGATAAAATGTTGGCTGATATCAAAACACAAATAACTACAGGAATAAGTGTAGGACAGTCAAGTGCAGACATTAAAAAGGCTATTCGTAAAAACTTTGATTATGAAGATGGTGTTAGTTGGAAGTTTGACAGAATTTTAAGAACTGAACTTAATACAGCTAGTAAGATTTTAAGACTTCAAAAGTTTAAGCGTTCAGGATTCGACACGGTTAAATGGATTACTAGAGGTGATTCCAAGGTTAGAGAAGAACACCGAGGAATGAATAATCGAGTTTTCAATATTGATGATTTATTAAAGAAGATTGCCAATAAAGAAGTGAACCTAATTAACTGTAGATGTTCAATAATACCTTACAGTTAAATTTTATTTTTTTCTTTCTTTAAAACCGAAAACTTTATAAACACATACTATTGTGATATAATATATAGTTTTAAATATATATTTTGTGGTGTATAAGATGGGTTGGAAGGATAAAGTTAATTTTGAGCAGTTAGTATTGTTTTGTGATATTTACAGAACAACGTTTGAAATTCAAAAAGAGTTCACAATGACTCCTATAGAGGCTTGGCATTGTGTAAGGTGGGCAAGTAAGTTTAAAGATGATTTCTTAGTGGAGCAACAAAGTGGTGCTACTAGAAGAGCAATTTGGTTAAAAGCAACACCACTGGCATATAATTATTATAAGAGTTTAGAATAAATATATTTAAATATATATTATCTAATCTATATATTAAAATGAATAATCAAGACTTTTTTACAGAGCTTAAAATACCTGATTTCGTTTGGAAGTTCGTACGTTCTATCATGAGGAACCCTATACAAGCAGGAATTCTGGCTTTTATTATATATAATTTCTTAAAAGATAAAGAGACCAAAAAGGAATCTATAGATTATTCTATTAGATTAAACTCATTAGTTGAAATTAGAGGAGTAGATGAAAAGGAATGGGAGAAAGCTAAAAAGGCGTTCAAAAAATCCTATGGAAAAGAACCTACAGAAGACCGTGATTTTGCGATTGTTATGAGTATTTATAAAAAAATGACTGAATCTTTACAAGAGGTTGCAGAACCGGCAAAAGAAGAAGACGTTGACCCAGAAGAATTAGCTATGGGAATAGAGGTTGAAATGGAACATACTGATGATAAAGAAGAAGCTAAAAAGATTGCTTTACAACACTTAGCAGAAGTTCCGGATTATTATAGTAAACTTAAAAAATATGTTGAACCTAAAGAAAGATTAAACATATTATGTAAGAGGTTAAAAAATTCTTACGATAAAACCAGAGACTAATAAAGACTTTGCAAAAGATATCAGAATGAAAAAATGCAAATATTGTGAAACTGAAGACAACTTATATACAAAAAATATAAGTCAAAGGGTTTAGTAGTTTGTAATGTTTGTACGGAGTGTCATCTGAAGGTTTATAGGGAGTCCAGAAAAAATTATGTGGTTTCAGATGAAACAAGAAGAAAAATATCAAAAAAAGGAATAGGCAGACCCGTTTCTGAAAAACAAGACAGCTATTGTCTGATATAAATAAAGGTAGAAAAAACACAC
>Ga0100403_1000602_pt1 | contig 35788 bp, 56 predicted proteins | sample CryGeymet201501t_FD_83663 | JGI IMG/M metagenome (GOLD analysis project Ga0100403, IMG submission 83663) | Groundwater microbial communities from Crystal Geyser aquifers in Utah, USA - Crystal Geyser metaG 2015-01t | ecosystem: Environmental > Aquatic > Deep subsurface > Groundwater | place... | reverse complement strand
TGTAAGCATGCAATGTTTTAAGTTCTTCAAGCATTGTCATTCCTCATGCCCTCCGTATACCATTGTCACTATCGCGGGTAGAAGCACCACAACCGCCACCGCTGCTAAAATGATTACTACGTCCATTACTTATTCCTCCGCCTCTTCGCTCGATTACGCTCAGTCTTTGTCGCGTAACTCTTCTTGTTAAGTTCGCTAAAGTATCTAGCGATGGCGTAGTTCCAGGTCCCGTATTTTCTCTTTAGCTTTTTAAGTTTTAGTTTCATTTAGCCCTCCAGAAAATAAAGCCAATAGCTAGAACAGCGACGGTCAGGTCTAAGAACAACGGCGACAGTACCCACCACCACGACCAATCAATATTGCCTGTAAGCTTTAGCCCGATAAACAGGAGCATTAATAATGTTCCAAATCCTGCGGTTCCTTTTTCTGTGCTTAGTTTCATTTGTCGAATAATCTCCTTTCGTAGTTTTCCCTCGCGGCTCTATCCGCTAACTCCTTGCCCATAATCATAGCGCTAATAAGCCGCCTGTTTCGTTCTACTTGCGTCATTCGGCCCCACTTCCATTCGTGTATCTTCGATTTAATCCACCAAATTAGTTTCATCTTTAGCCTCTAGTTTTTCCCATTTGCCGTTAGTGAATCGCACATACCCCTCCGAGGTGTAGGCGATGTCGCCCTCTTGGTGTTTGCTAACCTCAACAAAAACGCGGTTCATGAAGTCTTTAATCTCTTCGCTCACTTTACCCTCCATACCGTCGCTTTCTTTCCCGACTCATTCTCTCGACGGACTCCCGAGTCTTCGATTAATCCTTGCCGCATCAACTCCGTGACCCTTGGCCTAATACTCAACACGCTTTCTCTCATCACCGCTGCAACTTCGTCCGCTGTCATTGCCTTGCTCTTTAAAATGTTATGCACCGAGTCTCTCAACGTCTTAGCTGTCGGCTTGACCTTCTTGGCCGCCGCATAGCTTGTCTCGCGCATCTGATAGCCCGGCTCCTTCGGGTAAGCATTGCCTGAGACGTAGGTGAAGAGAGACTCTTGTTTCATTGCAGCCTCGTATCTTCTTCTTTGTTGGTGCTACGGCTTACCGCAGTGAAGTTTCCGCTTCGTATTACGCTCATCAATGTATCCATTTGATTCTGGATAGTAGCGGTTGCCACAATCATTTGCTTTGCGCTCTTGGGCATTAAGCTCCAGAGTAAGAGCGCCCACATGTCTTTAATAAAATTAATCACATTGCCTCCATTGTTTCGCTTATAGTCTCCATTGTGCTACCTGCGTAAATTCCCGTCGTGTTTACATCGATATGTCGAGCGAAGTCTTTCGTTTGGTACATGTCACGCTCGCTTGCGACGTAGAAATCTTTGATTGCGGTGTGGCGCGCTAGGTGAGGGTGCATCTTAAAGCCCGCTTTCTCTCCGGCGAGGTTGAAGATGTGCCATATAGTTTTGGGATTAAGCGCGAAGCTCTTTGGTTCACTTAACTTCGCCCCAGCAAAAGAGACGAGGTAAGGGAACGCCAGTTTCTCTTTGTCGCTAAGCTCGGGATAGGATGGATAGCGTTGGGTTATCAATGCCTCGCGCAAATCGCTATACTGCTCCACTAATAAACGCACTCGTTTGTGCATTGTCATAGTGCTATACCTCGTGCCCTTACCTCGAAATTTGTCCAGTCGACCGTCTGTCATGTTCTTGGCTTGCAGCCCTGCAATCTCCGAGCATCTCAGCGCGTTGCTCAATCCAAGCTCTACGATGATCATGTTTCGCAGTGCTATTTCTGGGCGCACTGCCTCGGCTGCCGCGTTTCTTAACCTTTCCTTCTGCTCGTAGGTGAGGCGAGGGGGTTGCGTCTTGTCGATGCGCGGCGCTCGAACTCCGCGTGCTGGGGATCCAAAATCGTGGAAAGTCTCGCTCATGGTTCGGCAAAAATGCTTGATCGTTGCAAGCTCTCTGCGCACAGTCGATGGGGCTTTTACTGTCAGCTCGTGCTGCAAGAAATCCTCGATGGACCCACGAGTCACGTCAAACAACATAGCCTTCCCGTCATCCGTGATGTCGCACAGAAACGAGCAGAACGCTTTAAGATCAAGAGATTTAGCTTTGTGGGTATTGCCGCTTGATTGCGTCTCTAGCCTCAAATACTCGCTCATCGCCATCTCTAACCCTATTACGCTTGCTGTGTTTGTAATAATAATTCTATTATTTCTCATTTGGCCTCCTTACTGCCTTACGGCAAAGCCACTATTATCGGATCTATTCCGTTTTGGTTTCCTTAGCATTTTCACGATCAATTTTTTCGTGCGCCGCGACCTCTAAAAAAGAAACAAAATCAAAAGGGTAGTCCCACGTCTTCCTCGCCATTTTCTTCTGATGGTCTTTGATCATTGTAACGAAGGAGGGTCTTAGTTTGAGTTCCTTCCTGATTGTTTTTTTCTCTTCTAAATCTCTCATTTGTTTTCCAGTTGATTATTCGGTTTTTAAAATATTGTGTTGCTCTTACGTATGTTCGTTCTACTCCGTTGCCATCTAGCGCCTTGTAGTATTCAATAAAGGGTGGTTTTTCTTTCATGCTAATCCCGCCTTGATCATCAAACTGCGGTTAAACTGTTTTAGTTGTTCAAGCGTCATGCCCGAGTCTTCGCACTGGTGTTCAATTCTCAATCGCTTTTGCTGGTCGAGAAACTTTTGATTTATCGCGCGCTGTTTTTTTATTTCCTTGACGAGCCCGTAAAGCTCCGAAGACGACGGCGGAAAAGGGTGGTTGCTAATCTTTCCAAACTGTATAAGCGCTTGCATTGCATCCTCGAAGGCTACGCCGCTAAAAATCTCTGCCCATGCTGGGATCGTGACATCAGGTGTGATTTTAAATTGCGGGTGCAGCGCTGCTATTTTAAAAACTAGTTGGCTCGTTTCTTGTATCGTCATTTTCTTCCTCCGTATTTTTTCATTTCCTGGATTGCGATATCGACGTTGCTCGGCTTCCCGCTAGAGACCCGACCACCGACCTTCGCTATTTTCTGAGCGTTCTCAATCACCCAGCTAGCCATGAGCTGCCGGTAGTGGCTGGTGGTTTTGTTTCGTTGCGTCCTCGCTTTGGGGCTATCGCCAGCTAGCCAGCGGTCGACCTCGACGATTGCCAGATCAACAAGCACGTCCGGGAGATTGTTTTTTTGATACCAGAGAAAAACTCTCTGAAACTCGTCGGGAGTCATCCTGAAAAATTCACAACCTTCCCAAAGATCACAAACGGGTGTTAGACTTTTTTCTTTTATATTTTCTTTTATATTTTCTTTTTTATTACTCTTCTCTTCTCTTATCTTCTCTTCTCTGGTCACAGTTTTATCTGGACGTTTTCTGGACAACTTTTTACGTTTTTGATCCTCCGCTCTGGTCTTGCCAGTCGTGCCATTATGTTGAGCGTAATTAGGTAGTTGCACCCACTCCCCTGATAGGTCGATCCACTCAGGGGGGAGTGATTCGGCGAAGTTTTCGACATCCACGCGACGATTAACATCCTCACTCGTCCAACCATATAGCACCCCGTTTTCATCAGCGTGAGTGTCCGCATAAGTCCAAAGTGTTATCAGTGCGCCGATTACTGTTACCGGTTTCTCGTGACACTTTCTGGACACAATCAGGACACGTCCATCGTCTTTTAATTTAGTTCTAAACTTAATCCAGCTCACTAATTCCTCTCTAAAATGGGATGTTATCGTTGTCGATAGTTTGCGACAGCTCGTCTTTGCGAGAGAGAAACTTCACACTCTCAGCAACGACTTGCGAGTAGTATTTAGTCTCGCCGTCTTTCTCATACTTGCCGTTGTCGATGCGGCCTTCGATAAAGACAGCCGATCCCTTGTCGAGATACTGCTTGCAGTTCTCAGCCGTCCTCCCAAAACAAATAACGTTGTGCCAAGTGGTGGCCTTCTCCCATTCATCGCCATTCTTCTGATTGTGATCTGTGGCGAGGCTAAACTTGCAAATCGACGTGCCACCGTTAGTTTCTTTGAGTGATGGGGGATGGCCTAACCGGCCTACTAAGATTGCTTTGTTGACGCTCATGCCGCCTCCTGCTCTTTTACCGCTTCGCGGACCCCACCTTCGTCATTGTCTAATTCTCGAGCTCTCTTCATACGCTCGATATTCTGCTCAGTTTTGGTTTTTGCTTTCGGGGCGGGTATTTTGAAGTTCTCCTTATAGTAAGCTCGTAACGGCTCGAGGTCGCGCTCGTCGATCTGTGCGGCTAGCTCCTTTGAGTTGACAAGGGCAGTGAAAAACTCTGGGTCTATCTCGCAAATCATCTTACCTTGTATTTCGTCGATGTTCGGAGAGTTTTGGATCACATAATCATCAGGCCATGACTCACTAACGTCTGTTGCAACTCCGTGCATTGAGTACTCTGTCGGCATCTCCTCTTGCGCATAGAGTCCGTTAAGTTGCTGAGGGAATGACTTTCTCAAGGCCACGGCTTCAGCGCACTTGATTATCATCACGCGTTTCATTGTCTTCCAATTGCTTTGCTGCTTGTCATAATCTTTGAGCATTGCAACCGACTCAGTATGAACTCGTCTATCTTTTCTGTAGACTCTCGACCACGCTCCGATAAAATCGTCCTTAGGGTACGCCGCGGAAACCATCTCACCGTCTTTCGTTATGAGCCCTGACTCGTGACCGTCGAACGCAGGGTTGTTGTTCGCAATCTCGAAAAAGCCATGAATCCCGGTCATTATTTGGGCGCGTCCACCCGCTTTAATAAACCAAATTTCCTTCTTGTATGGATTTAATCCCGTTGCCTTACAAAGCTGTATAAAGACTTGAAACTCCGCATCCGTGGCGTCTTTCGCGACGGTCTTGCGTATTACGTCTAAAGCTCTCGCATCGTTGTAGTTTATAGTTGCTAGTTCTGTAGTCATCTTATTCACCTCGGATTTTTAGTCTTAGTTTAACGATCTCGACCCATGCTGTTTCAAGGGTAGGGAACTCAGCCTGGACGGCTTCGAACATCGCTTTGTCTTTTGAAGCCTTAGCCGCCTTGGCTAGAGCTTTCTTTTTCTCGGCCTCGACTGCTGCTTCTTTAGCTTCTTGTTCCTGCTTTGCTTTTAGCTCTTGAGCTTCTTTCTGCTTGCGCTCGGCTTCGACTTTCCGCGCTTCTTCTTCGCGCTGCCGCCGCTCCTCAGCTATGGCCGCGTCTCTCTCGGCAATCTCAGCTTGCTGCTTAGCGATAAGCTGGCGCTGAGCCTCGCGTTCTTTCGCTTCCTGCTCTCGGATCTTCGCTTCTTGCTCAGCTTTGATCTTGCGCAACTCCTCAATCTCTCTCTCTTGGTCGATGCGCTTCTTTTCTTCGGCCTCGAATCGTGCTTTTTCTTGGTCGCGAAGCGTGACGTACTCTTCTTCCGAAAGAAACGAGACTCTCGTGTGATCGAACTGAGCACGATAGCTCTGCAATTCGTTAACCCGAGCTGCTGATCTTTCGTTGAACTTACGAATCTTTTCGGCCTCTTGCCTCTCTAGCTCTTTCTCGACGATATCGATCTGTTCTTGCAGGTGACTTTCGACCGGCTCAATCGCTGAAAATATCTCTTTAGCTGGTGCGTCTACCGCGCGCCCACCATCTAGAAAATATTGTTTTAGCTTCTTACGCTCCTTGTCTACCGTTGTCCGAGCCTTTACGACTTTCTTCTTAGCTTCTTTCGCCGCTTTGTAGCCGTCGACGTCCTGCCAGTCTTTGACGACGATCGGCATGCACTCATCCTGCATGCGCTTAATAGCTTCCTGTGTGATTGAGTATTTAATTATTTCGTTGTAATCTGCTGCTAATTCTGTTGTCATGTTGCCTCCTAGTGTACAAGTGCCATGTCCTCAAGGTCTCGCTCGAAGTTTTCTAAAATGTAATTACTTACTTTGATTCTGAATTGCAGATGGTTACTGTACTGCTCGATCGCTTGCTCGTGTCGCGCTTCGTCGAGATAGTACGGGTCCTCGTTCTCGGCCGCATCTAGCGCGGCGTTGTGCAGCACTACCCGGCAAGCGTCCGTTGTTTCTTGTAGCCAGGCACCGAGTAACGCTAAGAACTTGGCCTGCTCGGGCGTGTCGCGCATCGGATCTGACAGATCGGCCATTAAAGGCTTGATGTAATGCAGTTTGTCAGCTTGTGTAATTTCCCAACCATCGTCCGGTGTTAGTTGCTGCTCCGAGTCGTATTTTGCGTTAGCTAAGTAATACATTAATGCACCTCCTGGTCTTTCAGGAGGTTGATGATTTTAGCGCCCTTTATCTTGCCAGGGCTGTATGTCTCGCCGCTTTGCTGAGTCCGCTTGCGCATCTTGCGCCTCAGGATCATATGCGCTCTGAGACAAGCAACTTGATCTTTGAGCGGTGTGTCGTAGTCATTGGCAATCTCGTAGAGGAGGCTTGCCAGTTTATGTATTTCTGTTATTTCTTGAGCCATGACTGAGTTCCTTTCAGTTTATGGCTTCCACACCCGATAACTTTACAATTTAGGTGTGGAAGCTCTTTTTAGATTATGTTCAAGTTTTACCGTATCTTATCCGGTCGAGTCAAGCACGTTGTTTAAATAATTTAAATCTAGAATAAGCCCTAAAATCAGATACTTGCTAGATCTAGGGCTACTTATTTTCTTAGTTTAAGAGTTATAATCTGACTTCTCGATCGAGCTCGATCAATAATTGCGCAGTTACTTTTCTAACGTAGTTTTCGCTCTCGCGAAACTGCCGCTTTAATGCTCGCGGTCCGCCGTTGTAGACTCTGAGCGCATCGGGCAGTTCGTAGTTAGCAAGTTCCTCGGCTAGTATCTAAGCACCGCAAGCTACATTTATGTCGGGCTCATACAGCTTGCCTGGATGTTCTAACCCGCAGCGCTCATAATTAGCTGGCATAATTTGCATCAAGCCGATTGCTCCTTTGGGGCTAATCGCTACAGCGTCACCGCGACTCTCGACGTGCATCACAGCGCGCACAAGGGCAGGGTTTATGCCCTGCATCAATGCGGCTCTGTCTGCCAGTTGTTCGGCGGTTAGTTGTGGCGGCTCGACATGTACCGCTTCAGATTCGGGGGTGTAGTGCTCAGTTGTGTATATTATTCCTACTACTGCAAATAAAATCATCGCAGTATTGAGCGCTACTTTTACTATTGTATTTAGTGTGTTACGTATTGCACAGATCATGGCATTAGCTCTCCTTTAGCTGATGTTATGGTTTAGACGTTTCGGAGAGTTACCGCTCTCCGTCTCGTCGCTTATTTCTAGATCGACCATTCGATCCAGAAACTTTACTGCTTTTTGTCTTTTTTAACTTTATCGTTTGCAAGTTTTTTAATCCAAGTCGTAACAGGCAGACTCTCTGCCCGTGCGACTCGGCGCCAACCGTCCACATCATCAATCTCTGAGATGTGGAGAGGTAGGATTTTTGGTTTTGGTTTGTCAGTTTTTGTCACGTAGCAGCTCCTCGTATAATCCGTTTAGCGCAGCTCTAGCTAGCTCCTCGTTGCTATCGTCTGCAACTATCAGCATTGCCAGTCCGTCAACCTCCTCGCCCGGTGCCTCCCTATCGTCCGGGAAAAATCCGCACTGAGCGATCACCAGAGCAAAACGCCCGTCGTGTAGTGTGACATGCTCGGTGATGGTGTTGCAGCCGTCTGGTATCTCCGGAGAGATCCCTCCGGAGAGTGTCAGCAGCTCTTCGACCTCGGCGGTGCTGTCGATTGAGATGATTTTAACGTTCGCCCTAGTCATCATCGCCCTCTAGCCACAAAAACCCCATTTGATTACTCGCCATAGTCTCATTATCCCATATTTTAATATGATCAGTAGACTCGCTGATGCTCAACCAGTCCGGTCGATCAATATCTCCGTTGCCGAGCCCGGCCATAATCTCAGATTCCGATAGCTCGGCTTTAAGTCCCTCTAACCAGAGGTTGATCCGGTCATGCACATAGTCAGTGTCGTGGCTGATGATATGACTAGCGATCATCTCGATTAGGTCGCCTCGCGCATAGCCATACTCTATTCCCTCCGGCACCAATTTTTTAGCTTCGATCTCCTCACACGCCGCGCCGATTTCAGTTGCCTCGATGTCGTCTGTTTTTACTATCAATTGTGCCATATTTTATCTCCTTTTCCTGGGATCTCTCCCCGTTCGTCATGTCTCTATATATAATCTATATAGAGTAGCATTGTAAGAGAAAAGATTCTTTTTTTTGAATTATTTTACTTTCTGCCGATCTGAAAACTCTAATACATCCGCGATGTTACGAATTAGAATAGGAGGGGTGCCGCGCCAGTCGTTAAAAAACTTGATCTGTCCGGGCCTGAGCTTACCGCCATCCGCTTTGATCTCAACTAGCCACGTCACGCCATAGCGGCCAACAACGAGATCGGGAAAACCACCGCCGACCTTGCTAGTGTCCTGTACTGAGTACCCAAGCGCGGCAAACGCCTTAGCAACCTCGGCGTGGTTCTCGTCTGTCCTCGCTGCGTATCTCGGCATCCCCATAAAAAGAACCTCGCACGAAATTGCTGTGCGTCAATAAAATCGATCCTTGTTTTTTAAAAGTTAACTGCTATAGAATATGGGTGGATTGGGAGGGATAGCGTCGGCAAGCGAAAGCGAGACGATGCGCATGTTAATATACGGTAAGCCTGTAGATCATGATCCTGTTATAATAGACGAACTAACCAGCCCATACAGACCCGCAGAGCTTAGGCTACTGGCGGCACTCCTACACTCGGCAATGCTCGAGTACAATCACATCAATCGAATCTACAGAGAGAGTGTGCGCGAGTGGCTGCATAGTGATGCTTGCGCCGCCGTTGCGTTCTCGCCTCGCTATTGTTTATCCGCATTAGGCTATGATTCTGATGTGGTTTTACCCATGATTATTACCAGAGCCAAGGCCAAGCCAGCACTCAGTCGAGTCTGACCCCTTGCCAGATAGAAAAACTGTGCAATTATTTCATCACCTATGAACTTTTTGCGTAGTTAAATCTACGTTGCTAACAACGGTATATCAATGGCGTTCGTCAAAGGTAAGAGCGGAAACCCTAGCGGCAGACCTAAAGTACCTAATGAAGTGCGGGAATTAGCGCGCAAGAACTCAGTCAAGGCCATCAATCGTCTAGTTAAGCTCATAGACAGCGAGGACGAGAAAGTGGCGATTCAGGCGTCTAACTCAATCCTTGACCGAGCATGGGGTAAACCGGCTCAGGCTATTACCGGCGAAGACGGCGGCCCGATAGCAATCAACCTAGTAATCAAATCCAAAACATACGAGCCGTTAGATGACAGCGGCGATTGATGTAGAGATCAGTCTCTATCCCAAGCAAGAGATGATGTTTTTCTCTAAGGCTACCGAGATTCTATTTGGTGGCGCGACTCGTGGAGGCAAGAGCCACGGCACACGCATGGCGTTAATCGCATGGTGCGTAGCTATCCCGAACCTTCAATGTGTTTTGATTCGGAAGAAATTCCAAGACATTCTCGACAACCACGTTTACGGCCCTGGTGGTTTTGACGATGTGCTCAAGCCGTTTGTAAAGGCGGGCAAAGCTAAAGTTACACAAGACGGTGTTTCGTTCGACAACGATAGCCGCATTACTTTTAAACATTGCCAAGACGAGCGACAGTTCGAGTCGGCGCAAGGTATCGCGACGCATGTATTGTTTGTAGATGAGGCTACACAGATCGGCGAGCGGCTTCTTAGGACGTTCCGCGGTTGGGTGACTATGCCAGTTGAAATGAAGGCGGCGCTTCCTGAGCAGTTTAAGGGAATGTTTCCTCGCATCATCTACACAGCGAATCCTATCGGCGTATCTATCGGCTTTTTTCGCCGCCACTTTGTCAAAGCCCGCGCCGAGTATGAGATCGAAGAAGTGGAAGGGTTCAAGCGGCAATACATACCCTCAAGAGTCCACGACAACCCAAGCGAAGACGAAAGCGCAACCCGTGGGCGTGTCTCCGGTATGTATGACGCTGCTATTGCTCAAGCTCTCATAGAGGGCGACTGGGATGCGCCAATTGGTGACTTCTTCAAAGAATGGGATGAGCGAAAGCACGTCATCGAAGACTTTGAGCCACCGGCCCACTGGTTTCGTTATCGCTCTTTTGACTGGGGAACTGCCGAGCCGTTCTGCGTTCTTTGGTGGGCTGTATCAGATGGCGAGTCGTTCACAGACCACAATGGCGTAAAGCGTTGGTATCCACGCAACGCACTGATCTGTTACCGCGAGTGGTATGGCTGCGACGAAGAGAACCCCGCAAAAGGTAACAGGATGCGCAACGAAGACATTGCGACAGGCATCTTGCAACGCTCGCAACATCCAAGTGAGGCGCGCATTGCGACAGTAACAGACTCACTACCATTTCAGGATCGTGGCGGTAAGACAATCGCTGAGACATTCGCTGACAACGGCGTGCATTTAACCCATGGTGATACTTCTCGCATCCCTGGCTGGTCGCAGATGCGCTCACGATTAATAGGCGTAAAGATCGACAGTAATGACGAAGACACAACGCCGATGATCTTCTTTGTTCGCAGTGCGAAGTATGCACGCGACTATGTGCCAGCACTACCAAGACACAAGACCAAAGGCGAAGACGCAGAAGAGTCCGGCGAAGCAACGCACGTATGCGACACCATCCGGCTTGCGTGTACGGCCCGTGCCATAGCGTTCGACGCTCCAGGAAAACCGATCAACCCAGCAAATATTACAAACAAAATGACGTTCGACCAGGCGGTGGAGAAGTCGCGTCAAATCAGAGTGAGCGTGAATGGAAACTGGTAATGAAGATCAACAGGATAGCACCAAGACTTACAGCGTGGCGTATTGGTTAACGCAGCTTGATGCAGCTAAGGAAGCGCAGAAGGAGCACAACGACTTAGCCGACGAGGCATGGAAGGAGTATCTAGGCTGCGATAAAAAAGGGTCTATTCTAGAGAATAAGAACGCTGCGCGCTATCCGATCTATTACTCATCTGTTCGCACTATTCAGCCAGCGCTTTACTCTCGCACTCCTGTGCCAGTCATAGAGAAACGATTCGACGACATGAGCGACGAAGTGGCGCGAGTTGCTGCAATAATGCAAGAGCGCCTTGCGAAGCACTTGATGAGAGCGTGCCCATTCGATCGCACGATGTATCATACTCGCGACAACTACATACATTCAGGCCGCGCTACTACTAGAGTGTTCTTCGATGCGCTAGTAAACGAAAACAAGTCTCAGAAGTTCTATGAGCGCCGCGAGGTTGAAGGGCAAGCTGGTTTCTTTGACGACGAGGGTAATCTACCAGAAGAGGACAAGGAGCTTTATCAGGACGACGACGGCAGAGTTTACGCCGAGATGGTCGAGGAATCGCTCGACGAAGTTAAAGCAGAGTCTATGCCTGTTTTTCATCGCGATTTGCTTCACACTCCCAACGCTAGAACATGGGAAGAGCTGGAGTGGATAGGTTTCCACTCGATGATGATCAAGGCAGACGTCGAGGATCGTTTTGGCGAGGAAATTGCTCAAGCCGTTAGCTACGGAGCGCACAACGACGGCGATGAAGACAAAGAGAAGAAAACCAAAGCAGGCGATAAGTATCTCTCAGTCTGGGAAGTGTGGTGCAAGCGCACTAAGACAGTTTACTGGGTGACAGAGTGCTACAAGGAAGATTTCCTCGACACTAGGGACGATCCATACGAGCTGGCGAACTTCTTCCCGTGCGCACCGTTCATGCTCGGCATTGTCGGCGTCGATGATCTATATGCTGCTCCAGACTATGCGCAACTACGCCCTTTAATTAATCAGCTTCACGCAGCAGCAGACCGTATGCGTCGACTCTTTAAGTCGATCAAGAAGCGCGGGCTTGCAGATGGCTCAGTACCTGAGCTTGCCGCTCTAATGACTGAGTCGGAAGGCGACTTCATCATGGTTAACAACTTCAAAGAGCTAATCGGCGACGGTGGCCTTGATCGGCTCGTTGAGTTCTTCCCGACAGATGAGCTAGTAAGCGCTATCCAAACAATGGCGCAGATTACGGAGATGTTTGAGGCGAAGTTTAACGAGGTGCTAGGCATCCCTGATATTCTACGCGGCAACTCTGACCCCAAAGAAACAGCGGCAGCTCAACAGCTCAAAGGCGATTACGCTTCGCTTCGCTTTAGCTCTACGCAGAGAGAGTTTCAGCGATTGGTCAGAGATACGATCGAAATGATGTGCGATCTCGCGCTTCATAAGTTCCCAACTGAGAAGCTACAGGAGATCATGGGCTTTCAGTATATGCCGCAACAGGACCAGGCGGTATTTCCTTACGCGCTCGAACTACTACAGAACGACAACGAGCGGATGCTTAGGATTGATATCGAGACAGACTCGACGATCACGACTAACCAGAACGCAGAGATCGAGCAGCGAAACTACTTAGCGAAAGTTCTATTCCAAGGACTCGAGGGGCTCGGCAAGATGTCGCAGCAAAATCCACAACTAACGCCGATCGTAGCGCAGTTGGTTATGTATGTGATTCGCGGCGTTCGAGGTGGCAAGCAGATAGAAGGCGCACTTGAGCCACTACTAGCGCAGATGACACAGCAAGCAATGCAGCCACCACCGCAGCAGCCAGACCCAGCAATGGCGAAGGCTCAGATGGACGGGCAAATGCAGCAACAGAAGATGCAAATGGAGATGCAATTAGCGCAAGGCAAGATGCAGTTGCAGCAAGCTGAGTTGCAGATCAAAGCGCAGCAGCTTCAAGTCCAGGTGCAAAAGATTATGTCTGACTCTCAGAACGATCAACAAAAGATCGCGTTGCAAGGCCAGATTGCCGAGCTTGATGCGTTTCTTGAGTCTTCAAAGATTGAGATGGAACGCGAGTGGTTAAGCCGCGACATGGAAGAACGCTTGATGACAGAGGAACGCTTACAAGTAGAAACAGCGTTGAAAGTCAGAGATGCGAGCAAGCCGGAGGCCTATGTCAGATAAGGAGTTTGTCCCGCCGCTGTGTGGAATGTGCAAAGAGGACGAGATGAAGAACGCACCATTTGCTGATGTGTTTTTCTGTCCTTCGTGCGGTTACATGATTAGCGGGGAGCGACTGCGGGCTACTGAGTCATTAAAAGAAGGAGGCGAAGAAGATGGAGCATAAACCAGAGCGCGGCAAATGGACGTTTAAGGAAATCGACGGGAAGGTGCAGTTAGTGCCTTACGTTGAGGTGCCTAAGCCGCGAGTTCATACGATAAGAACCGACCACGTACCGGAGGGTATTGTTTCGATGATAACCGGCGAGGTGTTCGATTCACGGTCACGCTACGAACGACACGTAAAGGAACACGGCTATGAAATTGTCGGTCACGACATGAAGGGTCAGAGCCAGAAGGCTACGGATAAATACGAGACAGACGAATACAACAGGCAGTTAGAGGAAGACACAGCCCGCGCATACTACGATGTGCGTGACGGCATGGCACCACTAACAGAGTTAGACAAAGAGATGTGCAAGACCATCGACAACCAACTCGAAAACGGAATGTACAAAGAAGCTAAATACGACGACGGAGGCAATGATTATGAGTGAGCAACAACTAGAAGACGATTTTGACATAAACGAAGCAGACCTAGACTTAGAAGGCAGCGCGGATGCAGGGGAGTCGTTAGATGACTCCGTTGACGCGGTAATGGAGGAACTGGCAGCAGATGAAGCAGACAAAGAGTTACAAGGGGATCAAGGTAAGAAAGAGCGAAAACCCGTTGACAAGGAAGTTTCCGAAGCTGCGAGCCGTCTCTCTCGGAGCCGCAAGCGCAAAACCCGCGAAAAAGACAGCCTCGACCTCGGCGGCAAGCAAGAAGAACCAGCAGGAGAACAAGGAGAAGAAGCCGAAGCAGTAGAGCTTGAGCCGATTCAACCGCCTGCTCGATTCCCTGTTGATAAGAAAGAGTGGTTTTTAAAACAGCCGCGAGAAGCTCAAGAAGAGATCTCGAAGATGATCGCCGATCAGGAAGCGCAGTCGACCAAGGTGTGGCAAGACGCTAACCGCGAGAAGGCCCGCTATGAGGACGTAAACAAAGTAATCAATCATTACTTACCACAGTGGAACCTAAACGGACTCACTGAGGGGCAGGTGATTAGAGAGCTTTGCGGCGTTCAGGATATCTTTGCAAAGCAAGGCCCGATTGCTGGTTGCCTGACAATCTTGCAGAAAAACGGCGTTACTCCTGAGCAGCTTTACCAAGCATCACAGAACGGAAACGCACAACCACAAGCTCAACCTTCTCAGTCTCCGCAAAACGGGGGATTGACAGAAGAGAAACTTGTGCAACTATTAAACCAGAGAGAGGCCCAAACCCAGCAACGCCAAGTGGTAACACAAGCCGAGCAGGAGTTTAGAGCAGCTCAAAACGAAATGACACCAGATGGTAGGTATGCCTACCCTGAGTTGCATGACGATAATTACATAGAACGAGCGAAGCCATTCGTCTCCGACTTGCGCAAGACCCAGCCTAATATTCCCTGGGGCGAAGCATTTAAGCGAGTAGTTCAACAGCTTAGAGTCTTCGACGGGAAATACACAGGCAGTCCTTCTGCGGCTTCAAGTCCGAAACTTCCAACAAATGACATCCAGAGAGTGAAGAACGCCAGCGTTTCAGTACGCGGTCGAGGCAATCCAGCAATCCCTAATAGCGCAATAGCGAAACGGGGGGAGAGTTTGGACGATTCGATAGCGGCGGTCTTCGACGAATTAATCTAACTCCGAGGCCCATTTGATAGCCTTGGAGCACTACCAGGGCTAGAAAATGGCAGAACCAGGACTAAGTGAAATTGTCACCGCGATTCAGCGAAGACGTAGCGGTGTATTAAAAGACGACATCACAAACAACATCCCTTTGTTGGAATCAATGAAGGAATATGATGCGATTGAGATGGAGCCAGGTGGACGTTCAATCATCGAAGAGATCATGTTCGATGAGAATGATACGTTTCAGCGTTATCACGGATCAGAAGTATTCAGCACCGCCTACAATCCAGTAATGACAGCATTTGAACACGACTGGAAACAGTTCGGAATCGCTACTGTCATAAACGGACGTGAAGAGCGTATGAACGCATCGAATGAGAGCAAGATTAAGCTCGTTAAAGGTCGTGTTCGTGCATCTGAGATCACAGCTAAGAACTACTACGAATCTGATTTGCTATCTGACGGAACAGCCGACAGCGGTAAGCAGATCGGTGGTTTGAAGATGATCATCTCTAAGACTCCAACAGCGGGTTCTTTCGGTGGTATCACACGAAGCGGTAATGAGTTCGCTCAGAACTTTGCTTTTGATACTTCATCAGACGCGCCAGCAAGCGGCGTAGCAACTTCTTCAGCAAACATTAAGCAATACTTGAGTCACTGTATCCGAAGAACAACACGCGGATCGGACAGACCAACATTGCTTTACATGGGGGAGTCTCATTACGGCTATCTAGAAGAAGCGTTGCAAGCGATTCAGATCGTCACAGACGCATCAACAGCGAAGGCAGGATATAAGAAGCTAATGTATCAAGGCATCCCATGCGTAATGGGTGGCGGGGTATCATTCGGCGGACAAGATCAAGTTCAAAGCGACCTAACTTACGGTATCAACACTCGATACACTAAAGTTAGAGTTCACAAAGACGCTGATCTAACTCCACTACCTGAGCAAATGTCTATAAACCAAGAAGTTAAAGTTAAACTAATGATCTGGATGGGTAACGCTACTTGTTCAGCACCACGTCTTAACTTTGCATTGTTCGACAGTTAATCAGGGAGATTAGATAAAATGGCAAGAAAAGTCCTTGACGGATCAGCATATACAAACGTGGCGTTGGGATCATCCAGCACAGTCCCAGAGTATGCACCAGGAGACACAGTTCGTTGTGATAGCGGGTTGTATGTTTACGGGTCAGCTAACGGAGCGATCACAGTCGGCCAGGCATGTAAGTTTGTTGAAGGCGTTTACGACTTCGACACGGTTACTACTGCCGAATCTGGATCAACCAATACTCAGTTGGGAATTTGCATAGCCGCTGATGGCCTTGCAGACAACTACTGGGGATGGTTCTGGCGCGGAATGGGCACTGAGGAAGCATTACTTGCTACCACTATCAGTGCAGATGCTCAGCTTACGACTACCACCACGCCCGGAACACTAGGCTCCGGCGGTGATAACGTAGATGGAGCGTTTGCGGTCGATGCATCTGGTTCGGGCGGAGTCGTAACGATTCGCGCGGCTGGTCTGCTTCAAACTAACATGACAGTAGCAGCAACTTAATAACGACATCGGAGGCAAATAGCATGTCATTACCAGAGGGATTTGTAGCACCTACGTCGTTTGGCGACACCAGCAATGGACTAGTCAAGAAACCGACTGTAGGGGCTTTAGGAACGCAGACAGCTCAGTTTTGTGAGTTGGAAATATACGACGAGCGGGCTTCGCAGGTTGGGAACAAGGAAATGTACCGAACCGAAGAAATCTGTCTCATCTCTAACGATAAGTTTTGCACAGTGCCTATCCGAGTAAAGGATTTAAGCCCTAAGCAGAAGGCAGAGTTAAAGCCGTTGTATGAAGCGTTTCACGACCGTAAAGAAGTTTACGGCACACTCCTTTCGGAATGGCATGTTATTGGCGACTCCGATCGTTCTACTTTATTGTTTGAAGACTTAAAGACTGTCGAGCAGGTTGCAGCGATTGGAGATCATGAGCTGCACCGTCTCGGCAAGAATCGCGTCGCTATTCGAGAGAAAGCACGCCAACATCTTCGAGCAAAGGAAGAAAGCGGGCAGACTAACGTCGTTGAGTTGATGGCAGAGAATAAGAAGCTGATGGAGCGCATGAGCGCGATGGAAGCGGATATTGCAAAGCATCAGAAGATTGCGGCAGAAGAAAAGAAAACCGAAACTAAGGGAAAAAAGAATGGCAACAGCAAGTGAATTATCAGGTCTGGGGTTAGCTCCAGAACTAGCAGGACGTGTAGCGCAAGGCGTTCACGACACGGCTACAGGACTAACTGCAGCAGGAACAACTATTGCGGACGCGTTGAAGCTCACTAAGGGCGTTAATGTTATCGGAACAGCCGCTGCGAGCACTGGTGTCAAGCTCCCACCTTTTAGCGTTGGCTCTCAGGTGTTCATAAAGAACGGCGGAGCCCAAACGGTTAATATATTCCCGAATACTTCTTCAGAGAAGATTAACGGCGGCTCCGCTGGAGCGGCGGTAACGCTTGCAACTACTAAGAGCGCATTGCTTTTCAAAGTTGGCGCAATTGACTGGGTTTCAGTTGGCCTAGATTAGTCTACATAAGGAGCTATCGAATGAGACACTTAATATTCCTAGCTCTCTTTGTGGTGCTAGTTTCAGACGTTCATGCCGCAAGTGGTCGAGTAAGCCAAATATTTAGCGACGCGGCGATAACCGCAGATGACACCGACGCTGACGGTATTTGCTTACCGGACGCTGCTACGGATTTCATCTTCTCGCTGGACGCCACGTTTAACTCTGGAACCTCAACGCTGGACGTAAAAATTCAGCATGCAGCGCTCGGCTCAGACGACTGGATAGATGTTTCCGGACTAACTTTTACCCAAGTAACTACAGCAAGCGCTTTTCACACTGTAAATCCAGCAGCAGGGGTTAATCTACTCCCTTGCATCAGAGCATACATTGATGTCGGTGGTGCCGGTTCTCCCAACTACGATGCAGTGGTCAAAGCGCATTATCGCTACACTGCTGAGAGGTAAGGGAATGAATGGCGAAGGGAAACAACGACAATGTTAATCGACTCATTACTGGCGTTATCGGGGTACTTCTCACTTTTGCTGGTTATCTTGGTAATCGGACGCTGGTGCGAATTGAGGAAGCTCAAGAAAGCTCAGACCTACGCCAGCGAGCAATATTGGAAGAAATATCGACGTTCAAACTCACTGACCGCTGGACTAGAACAGACCACTACAAATACGCCGAAAATATACAACGGGATTTATCACACTTAGACAAGAGGGTTACGAAATGCTGCAAAGATTAGTTCTCTTCTTGTTAATTCCAAGCCTAGCATTTGCTCAAATCGAGTTTAGTTCTAAAGCTGAAGCCACTGCCTACTACAATGCTTGTTCCACTAATCTATTCCAGTGGGTTGATCGTGCTGGTAGATGCGAAACTAGCTTGTGGGATTTGATGTGCGATGAGGTTATTGATTGGCAAGTGAATCAGCGCGGCGGTTTGTGGAAGCCTATCTCTGAGTCTACTGGCAGACCAACTATTTTATTGCCTGAGTATTACTTCGATAAAACTATGGTCGTGATGAGTCCTACAGGCTCGGTAGTAGCTTTTGGAACTCTAAGAGGTTTAACAAACGGCAACCGAGCTACGTTCGATATTGGGCTACATGCAAGCGCTTTGCCTTACGAAAGCAGAGTAGTGGTTAACACAGGGAGTAGCGTTGAATGTCGATACGTTCTGGATCCAAGCAGGAGATACGAGTAATGAACTTCATCAAGAAATACATATGGGAATGGTTAGTTGTCGATACCCTTAAAGGACTCATCAAAGGAAAACTAAACGGAAACAAAACTTCGTTAGGTTTGCTCGGAGTTATTATCTCAGCAGCTATGTCTTTTTTCCCAGCAATTCCAGTTGATTCTGTTCAGCCTATAGTTGACTCACTGCCTATTGATAGCTCACCTATCTCAATGGATGAAATAGTGGGGTTGTTTAGCTCGCTTTTGGCTGCGTGGGGCGTGGTGCATAAAGTATTTAAGTTCGTTACTGGACAACCGCAGAATCCTTCTAAAACTAAGTAATGTCTTCAAAAAGGAAAGAATGGCGCATCTTAATACCTATACCCAACAGTTGGTTAAAAGCAGCATTAGATTGGCTGCATGGGTATTACTTGCACTATTTTCCCAAGAAGCGACGAAAATCTCGACTGCCTTAGCGATAGTAATTCTAGAGCAAGATTTTGAAACTCAAGGTAACTGCTCAACAGGCAGAGAGGACACGTGTTGGATTGATAATAATTTCGACACAGGTAATGCTGCTGGCTTCCCTCGTGGAACTATTAAAGGCGATGGCGCTGCGGCTTTAGGAAGTGGTTATTTTGAAATAGGCTTGCCTTTTGGCGGTGCCTCAACTGGACGCATTAACATAGACACAACCGATGCGACTGAAGTTCGTTGGGGGATGTTTGTTAAGTTCTCTGACACTTATCAGTTTTACACAGAGACTCACGGAATCGGGATGCGAGTAACTGGTGATTCTAGTTGTGATATGGGGGGGAACCTTGAAATCTCTAACGGCCTTTCTTACTATTTTGCAGAGGCGGGTAGTTGCGGAATTACCGGAGCAAATCACGCAGTTGCTAACACAGAGACAGCAGCGTCCGTTTTAAAAGGAGGTCGTTGGTATTGGATAGAGCAGCATATAAAGATTGATGATTCTTGTTCTGATAGCACTAGCTTTACAGGTTGTAACGGAGTCTATCAACTATGGGTGGACGGCATTCTTTGGTCTGATCACTCTAATCTTAACCTAGGTGGCGTGCTCCAAAATGCAGTAGTTAGCACTTTAAGCTATGAGCACTACTTTCATGTTGGGATGCCGGGGCATTGGACGACAGTGGACGGCAACACTACTCCTGGGCCTAAGATGTGGATAGATAACGTGGTTGTTCGCAATGACAATACAGAAATTGGAATACCAGAAGGTGTTACTCAAGGGACAGCGAATACTACTCCTTACTTCGTGTGGCACACAGCTAATAACTTTGTAGCTCATCAATACAATGACTGCACACTTTCAAGCTTCACCAACCAACGGGGCTTCAATTATGGTTCGGTTTGGCGCACAAACGGCAATGCAACTTCTCAGACAGCAACGCCATCAGGGAACGATGGTTATCCACCAGACGCTACCGAATGTACCTCACAAGAAGCTGCTACTGATGCCTACATGGAAGTCACTACCGCATCAGGGGATGGTGGTGGCGTGGTCTTCGGTCGTGCTAGCCATGAGAACGGAACCGGCACAACTCAATACTATCAAGACTGGTTCATCCACGGCTATATGTATTTACCATCAGGTAATGATTACACCAATGTGTTGTATTCAGGGTTACGATCTTACAACTGCTACTCTGGTTGTTGTGATGGCTCTTGTGCTCCTTGGGGTAGAGTCATCGCGATGAGCGTCAATACGGGCAAGTGGGCAATTGCTAGGCGCTGGGATACGGCAACAAGTACTTACCATACATCGGCAACAGACATTGTGGAAGATGAATGGGTTGAGTTCGAGTTTAGACATGATCGCACCGGAGAACTAGCAACTCTCAAAATCAATGGCACGCTTGTTGTGGAAGCTGATCTTACGGGCGTTAGTCAAGACATTATGCAAGACCCAGGTGGCGACGGTGGTGGCGGCATAGTCGTCGGAACGATTGACTACATCGGAACCGGCTCAAATACAGCTTACTTTGATGACATTACTGTTTCTTCCGTCTCACCAACGAGCTGCGATGGCTGGGATAGTGGCACTTGTCCGTACGATGAGATCGGAGCAACCCAATACACCGTTAAATTTGGATTTAGGGAATTAGAGGACTTGCTAGGATTATGAGATTAGTCATTCAAAAAGGGATCTATTTTGTTGTGGCCTTGGTTTTTACTTTGGTTACAGTGGCTAATCTCGCCAATGCCGCGATGACGGTAACGGACACTGCTACGGGCAGAGACACTACGGTTACTGTGGGGCACGTTATTACAATGCCGACCTGCTCCGTTGGTAGCCTTTTGCTTTCTATACTTTCCGTTGATGGCTTTTATAATGACGATACAGGTAACGCCCAGTGGCTCTCTATAACAAACGGGTCTAATTGGATAACCGAAGGCTTACGTATTGGAACGGGTGTTGCTTCTGGTGTTTACTGGAAAATAGCAGAGGGGAGCGATGCACTAACTGTTAGCCATAGCTCTGTCGGCGATACTGCGAGCTGGGCCACTTACTGCATATCGGGAGCCACTGGAGTTTCTGGAGTTGCGACTGATGCGTCGTCTACAAACTCCGATCCTCCTAACTATGCAACAGGATTGCTCGACAGAAATGTGCTTTGGGTAGCTGCGGCTACAAGAGACTCTAATATAATAGCGTCTGCCGCGCCTTCTGGTTACTCTGCGCTTGTTCAAATTCAAGCCGCCGATAGTAATGGAGTGTCTACTGACACTGCTTACAAACTAACTAGTTCGTCAACAGAAAATCCAGGAGCATTTACGTCTACTACTGAGCAATGGGTAGCTTGGACCATTGCAGTGTTTGAGGACGTGGAAGTATTAACGCAAACACAGGGGGGTGGTACTTTTTCATCTGAGGGCGCTGGAGTTGCTTGGACGAGTCCTTCAAATGCTAGCGCCGAGGATGGCGTGCTCTCAGTGTCCGACGCGGACGAAGAGACGTCGGCTATTTTGAAAGCGACAAATTTCGGGTTTTCTGTCCCTACCGGCGCTAAGATTGCAGGCATTAATGCTCGAATAGTTCGCAACGTAGAAGTAGCGTCAGGTAAGGGTTTTGCCTACGACCAGACGTTGCGGCTTTATGTTGGCGGGACTTTATCAGGTGATAATATTGCCACATCTTTTCACCCAAGTTGGGCAGATGACACTTCGACCTCTGCTTACTACAGGCGAGGTATAGCAAACTGGGGTAACGCGCTGACCTCTGCGATAGTTAACGCCTCGGATTTTGGCGTAGGTATTGCCGCAGTCCAGGAGGACCCAGGCCCGCGTGAACTTAGGATTGATTACATCGAATTGACGGTAAAGTATTTCAATGTGTTCGAGGGCAGCTTTAATTTTAGAGCTACTAGCGGCGCAGAGACTGACGGCAGTGGGCAAACTTATGTGCTCGGAGAAACTAGCGCACAAACTAGAGACGGCTATGCTTTCCAGTGGGATGCTTGCGGAGATTGTGCAAGAGATAGGGCGGGTAATTCTAATCCTCAATTCGGTGGAGTGAATAAGCGAAACAACAGCGGCACTCAAAACACTTGGACTCTCACATTACCAGCTACGGGCTACTATGTAGTAAGGGCGGCTTTTGGAGATGCAGACGGTGGAGCAAGTCCTACGTATGCCTATTTTTACGACGACGCTACTTTGATTGATTCGGTAGAACTAACGGCAAGTCCTACTACGGCAAACTTTTATTTAGACGCAACCGGCACCACTTTGTCAGAGGCCAATTGGCTCACTAGCAATACTGCTCTAACTCACACGTTCGCATCGACGACGTTTAAAGTGGTTATCGGTTCGGCTGATTCGCAGTCTGGAGAGACTAGAATAGCTCACTTGGAAGTAATCGCAGCAGACGCCCCGGCAGAGGAAGAAGGCAACAGTTACTTATTTGATTTAGGTTTTGACGATAACTTTAACTTAGGATTCGATTAATATGAAACATTTACTAGCATTACTTTTACTCCCTTCGGTAGCTTTAGCTCAGCCTTTTATTCCAGAGGCAACGCCTAATCCTAGTGACTATGGCCTTATCTTTAGACAGGTCTTGACCGCTGACGGGGCGGACGGGACTGGCCTAACCATTAGTGGGGCAGAATGTCAGATAAGTGTGGCTGGTGGGAATTATGCCAACTGCGCTGGCACCGTCGATGAGATTGGACTTGGTGACTACGAGTATGTTCCTGCTGCGGCCGAAATAACAACTCCAGGTGGCTTGATCTTGTATGTTAAAGATAGCACAGCAGATGCGTTTAGAACTAAAGCACAAATAGTTCCTACTGCCGATGGCACGATGCAAGGCACGCCTTCCACTACTTCATTGAGACTTGCCGCTGCTGAGACTTATGCAGACGATGAATTGATTGGAGCTAAGATATTAATCGTTTCGGCTTCTGCTGGAGCTGGTCAAACTGCTTGTGTGACTGACTACGTATCGAGCACTGACACAGCTACGGTTCAGACCTTAACCACGGCACCTACTGGCACTGTTCGGTATAAAGTTATCCCAGATGTTAATTGCGCTAGTGCTGCCGACTCTGGAGCGATAGCTGATGCTGTTTGGGACGAAGCTCAATCAGGACATACTACAGCGGGAACATTTGGTAAGTATCTAGATGACCAGGTGAGCACAGTAAGCGGTGGCGGTGCGAGCTGCGGCCCATACAGGGAGTAAATATGACGGTTCTTGAGTTAGTAAAAGCGGCGGCATACGAGGCGGGTTTACCCGTCCCGACTGCCCTCGTGGGCGCAACGGATAAAAACTCCTTGCAGCAGTTGCATTTGTTTTATGCGACGGGCAGGGAGTTGCGAAAAGCTGGCTGGTGGGCACAACTCAAGAAGGATCACACCATTTTCCTGGAGTCGGGAAAAAGCTCTTACCCGCTACCGGAGGACTTTTTTGCGGCATTGCCTCAAACGCATTGGGACGCTGCAAACAGTTGGGAGTTGAGCGGCCCGCTCTCTGACAGTGGTTGGAATTATCGTGAGTATGGATACGTAACAACCGAGAACCATCGAGCCTATCGAGTTTTCGGCCCTGACACTAATCCAAGCTCGGGCGGTGGACAGATACAGATCGACCCTGCTCCTGGCGATGGTGACGCAGGTGAGCAGATCACTTTTGAATATTTATGCAGAAGCTGGTTACAGCCTCCACTCTGGACTGCTGCGGAGTCAGTAACTAGTGGTGATTATCGCTCGTGCTCAGGCTTTAACTACACGGCTGGCAGCACTGATACTGCAGGTACAGTCCCAATGAACATGGCGCGAGGCGTTGGGCGCGACGGTGGCGTGGTTTGGCAAGCGGTGACTGTGACCTCTTGGGGCGGCTCAACCGCATACGCTGCGGGTGCTTATGTCACTAATGGCGGCAATCTCTATCAAGCTACAGTTGGCGGCATATCGGCAAGCAGTGGCGGGCCTACTGGTACAGCTACAACAGACATCACAGACGGAACCGTTACCTGGCTATATAGATCGGCAGCATCATGGACGGCGCAAACTGCCTTCACCGCTGGCTCTCATCTTCTTATCAGCTCGCAATATTACAAATGCCTAGAGGCGGGTAAATCTGGCAGCGTTCAGCCTACTTGGTCAACGACCACAGTAGGCGACGGAACGATCACATGGACGCACAAAACGGCAGCATACGAGACTTTAGTGTCCGATTCTGACCTGTGCCTATTCGACGACGATCTAATGATTCAGGGGCTAAAATGGCGCTTCCTCAGAGCCAAAGGCACAGCCTACGCAGATATAAAACAAGAATATGAACGGATCAAAGACAGCGCACTCAATCGCTTCAATAGCGGGCGCAAGTTCTCCTTAGCGGGGGGCAGCGGCAGCGGTGTTGTTTATCCATCTCTACCAGACGGAGGTTGGGGGTTATAATGCAAGACACGAGCAGCAAATATCCATTCGTGGGCGACAATTACCGGATTCACGGCGAGCAAGCGGGATACATCTATTACCCGTGGACAGATCAATACTACGCAGACCCGAAAGCTGTGCAGAGCTATCAGCAGCAAGCGGGCTACGCACCTGAACAACCTGAAACGCCCGGACTGTTAAGTTCTCTAGCTCCGATAGCGGGCGCAGGTTTGGCGATGGGCGTAGGGCAAGGATTAGCAAAAGACCCTAGTGGTTTTATCGGCGGGATTGGCGATTCTGTCAGCGGACTATTTGGCCTGGGCGGCGGGGAAACGGCAGCGGCTGAAACAGCAAATGTGGCCGCCTCCGCACCTGTAGCAGAAGCAACGACCACGACCGGCTCAGGCCTCCTTGGATTAGGAGAAAGCGCGGCACCGGAAGCAATAGCGACCAGCGTGCAAACTGGCGCACCGGCAACGGCTGCGGAACTATCGGCGGCAGCTTCACAGGCTCCTGCAACTGGATTCTCAGGAGCTGGGGTTTTGGCAAATGCTGGCTCTATGGGCGCTTTGCCTGTGGCTGGTATCCTGGGAGGTACGGCGCTGGGAGTTAAGGGCGCACTCGATACTATCAAGGGAGACGATACGAAAGGCGCTCTCGATTGGGGAAGCCGCGCAACTATCGGAATTGCGACAGGTGGCCTGAGCGAAGGATACCGCGCGCTCGATGGCCTTTTCGGATCAAAAGATACTTGGAAGACAGAAGGCAATCGCCTCAACAGTTTGGCCGATGACGGCACTTACATACCGCAGAACCTTCTCGACGAAATGCCAACAGGTGGCAGAAGCCGTGAGGAGCTTACTAGACAAGACCTGGCAATGGATTTTGTCGGCAGAGATGATGCAGGGGCGTGGGTAAACAACAAGTTCGCTCAGTCTCGTGACGTTGCAGATTTGCAACCCGAGGACATTGTAAACTACGCAGCTTTTGCAGAGAATGACCCTGAATGGTTCAACAAGCCGCTTGAGGACAGGCTCGTAATTGCACAACAAGCACTACAGAAGGGAGCTGTCTCTGAAGGGCATGGCTCCATCAATATTGACTGGAAGAAACTCCAAGAAGAAGAGGAACAAGCGCAGGAGGAACAGCCAGAATAATGTCAGGAGAGGCCGTAAAAGTTAAGAGCATATCGCTACCAGCACCGACTGGCGGCCTTAACCTTGTGGCGAATCCGTGGGCATTGCAGCAGACAGAAGCGCGGGTATTAGATAACTACTACGTTCACGATTGGGGCATTAGGCAGCGCGGGCGGTCTGACTTCGAAGAAACGCTAGACGATAGCAGTGAAAGCGAGGTCGGGCAGATGGTGCGCTACTACGACACAAGCGGCGTTGGTTATGTTTTAGTTTGCACTGATAAGAATGTTTACCGATGGGGTGGCGCTACAGTAACGACAAACAAAACCGCGAGCGTTACAATCACAACGCCTTTTACTAGTTCTTGTATTTTTAACAAGAAAATCTTCCTCGTGAACGGGACAGACGCAGGGGCAATTTACGACATTGCGACCGAGGCGCTGACTACCGTAACGACAACGCCTAACATGTCGAGCTTTACCCATGTTTGGAACTACAAGAATAGACTCTACGGCTCGGCTGGAACTACAATTTACTACGGGGCAGTTGACGCCGTGGCGGGAACGCTCACCTCTTTGGATATAGCGTCAACTCTCAACGAATCTGGTAAGATTGCATGGGGTTCTAGTTGGAGCGTCAATCAGGGAGATCAGAACGAGGACTTGATGGCGATAGGTATGACATCGGGCGAGATTCTTATCTACTCTGGTGATTGGCCAGCATCTCCAAACTGGCAGCTAGTATCTAGAGTTAAAGGCCCTGCACCGGTTGGGCAGAATCCAGTCACTCAGTTTGGACAAGATTTGCTGATTACTACAGCGCGCGGCGTTGTGTCGCTCAGGTCTATCGTTGCCACGGCATCAAGTGGAGAAGCTCTATATGTAGTTACTCGCAAGCTAGGCGATATTTTAGCAAACTTCACGGGCAATGCGGACATAGCTTTCTCTATCTTAACGCCTTTTATGTACCTACTCGCACCGGCCTATAATGGTTCAGGCCGCTCAGGTTATCACGAGCAATCCGTTTGGGTGCTTAATTACGAGCTAGGGGCGTGGAGTCAATTACGCTTCCCGCTTGGCGGCGAAGGCGAAGAAATTCAAGCGATTGAGTTTCTGCCAGGTGGTTCAGATGAGGGGCGTTTGATCTTTGCCGTTGGCGGGGGTTCTGACGTGAAACTTTACCGGGTGCGATTGATTACCGGCGAGGAAGACACAGCCGTCTATTTCGATTGGCGTACACCTTTCTTTGACCTTGGCACTAAGGGGCAGAAGGTTGTGAAGTTTATTAGGGCATTAAGCCGCTATGTTGCAGGAGCAAACGCCGCGACTCGAAACGTCGTGAGCATCTCAGCAAGTTCTGATTTCGCTGACCCTGCGACAGCTCAGACGGACACAGCGAGCACAGCAGAAACGACCTACGATGCCGACCTTGTTTATCCTTACAGACTACAAGAGTTAAGCCCTCCAGGGGTTGGGCAATATATCTCAGTAGCTTTTGGAAAAAATAGTTTAGGTGAGAATAACGGAGAAGTGAACGACTTGGCGGGCGTTGAAATATACTACGAAGAAGAGAGGGGTGCATACTAATGGCATGGGAACGATTAAGCCCAGGGGTGTATAAAAACACTGCTACTGGCGAAGTAAGAAATTCAGCAAATAGACCAACTGACGGCGGTGGGAGTTCTACACCAGCGGCGGCACCAGCACCAGCAGCACCGGCGCTAAGTCGTGGCTTGCAGGACGCTCAAGCAAACTTAGCGCAGCAGGTAGCCAGCGGCGGTATCCAACAATGGCAAGCAGACGCGGAACTGAACCGTCTCAAAGGCTTAGAACAGAGCACACAGCCAGAATATAGCGCACTACCTCTTGGTAGCCCGACTGATGTAATAAATACGACTGGTGACGTAGCTAAGGGCGCACAGGTAGCAGGGAACACGCTAACGAATCCGAACCAGGTGAACCCTTTTGGCTCGCAGACTGTAACTTACGACCCGATCACCGGACAACCAACAGTAACGCAAGGGCTTTCAGGCCAAAACCAGCAAGTAGCGCAAGGTGTGCAGCAGGGCGGGATTGATGCCAACTCGGTACTATCGCAAATGTTTCAAGGCGGCGTGCTTGGTAGTCTCGGCAACTCCGCAGGTTCTGAGCTGTCAAACTACGAACAAGCGGTATTTGATCGTCTCACTAGTGGTTACGACAAGAACCGCACACAGGACACCGAGCAGTTGACTCAGACGCTCGCCAATCGCGGCATACCTGTCGGCAGTGATTTATACAACAATCAGATGTCGGAGCTTAACAAAAGATACGATGATATGTTCACCGGCGCACGCTCAACAGCAGTAGAGCAGGGAACAAACCAAAGCATGGCAGCATTACCAACGCTATCAAGTATCGGGCAGTCCGCTTTTATGAATCCGAGCTTTCAGGGCTTTACGCCAGTGTCGTATCAACAACCGGACGTTGGCGGGCTTTACAACACGCAAGTCAACCAGGGCTTGTCACAACAGCAAATTGATATACAAAAACAACAGGCAAATAGGCCAGCATTTGGTGGTGGCGGTGGTAGTAATTCATCGCCGTTTAATCCAGGGCCACCGCCAGGATATCAGGGGTAAGTAATGGCAGATTTAAGCGCAGTCCTTCAAGCACTCGTCCAGGCCGATCAGCAGGCAAAGGCAAATAGCCCGTATGCTCCGGTATCGCAGGTTATTAACCAGATGACGCCGACGATCTTACAGGCGGCAGGTAGTGGTCAATACAAGCCAGGTGAGTCGATAGCAGCGGGTCTAATAAATGGACTCATTGGCGGCTACACCGAGGGACTGACTAACGACTACGCAGCAGGGCAAAACGAACTAGCTTATCAGGCTATGAGCGACGCAATGCTGGGCAAGGCAGGCAACGGGCCGGAAGGTATCAACCCCTCCGTGTTCGCTCCAATCAAGGCCGCTGGGAGTGTTTTTAATGTCGCTAATAGTATCGAGAACCAGAACGCTTCACGCGACGCAGCAAGCGAACTAAACAAGACAATCACAAGCGAAACAGTAAAGGGTGTATTTTCTAACCCGTATCGAGCAAAAAAAGCTCAGCAAATGCTCGGGCAGATGTTTGGCGAACAAGCTCCTGCCGAAGCGCAACTAATGGTAGACCAGGGCGCAACCAGCTCTCAACCAATGGCGCAGCCTGCGGGTGAAGGCCCTCGTAGCTTCGAAAGCTACCTAGAGCAAACGCAAGGAGACGAGTCTTTGGCTCGATCGCTTTACGAGAGGGATCTGACAGAACCAGATCGCAGGTTCGACGACGCGGAGAGTATCAGGAAAGAGTTCAATGCTCTGCCAGAGGTTCAAGATTTCAAAACAATCTCTACCGGCTATCGTGCGCTAGTTGAGGCGATGAAAGACCCGGCTGGAACCTCAGACTTTGAGATTATTCGACGTGCGGCGCAAGCGGTAGAGCCAGGGTTAGCAGTAAGAAAAGATGACCAAGACTCAATCGAAGCAGCTCCTAGTTTATTTGGTAGCTACGCAGCTACCGTAAGAGGGGCGCTAAGCGGCGAATCTCGACTAACCGACGATGTGCGTAGAGGATTAATGCGAATAGCTGAGAGATCTTTTAACGCCAACGCAGAGTCTTTTAACAAGACCAGAGACTTCTATCGGGGCCGCTTATCTGACAGGGGGATAGATCCGGAAGTTCTCTCTCCATTAGAAGAAGCCGAGGCCGTAATAGGAACACCGATCACAGCAACGAACCCTCAAACAGGGGAAAAGCTAATCCTTATTAACGACCAATGGCAACCAATGGGAGCGTCACCACGTGGCTGATTTACCACCAGGATTCGTGCTAGATAAGCCAAACAAGGCGCAATCTCCAAGCGCACCGGCCTTACCCGCTGGCTTCGTCTTAGACTCGGCTTCTGAGCAGAAAACTAGCTACAATCCTCTATCGGCTCTCGGGCAGTTTGCGAGCGGTGCGGTTGAGGGTAACGCAGGACTTGCGGCGTTAGCTTTTGACCTGAATCCTTTCGCTGTTCTGACAGGGCAGGGAGCAAGGATCTCACGATCGCCAGATGGTGGTTTTAGTATCCAATTACCCGCGAGCGAAGCGGCTTCACAGATGGCTCAGGATTATTTACCGGAGCCAGACGAACAATACCGATACTCGAGAACAATCGGAAACTTTGTAGGGCCAGGAATGGCGGCAAAGGGTACTGCTAAGGTTATCGGTTCGGCTGCTCCTAAACTAGCTAGCTTCCTAGCCAAGCAAGGGGGGCGAACTGCTCAAACGAGTGCCCTCGGTGGCGCTTTAGGATCTCAGTCAGCAGAAGATGCCACAGGGGACAGTGCGATCGCTCCGTTAATAGGTTCAGTCTTTGGAGCCGCAAGCCCGTCCGTATTCGCTAATTTATATAAAACGGGCCGCAGCGTGTTCAAGGGTGCATCTCAAGCTGAGATTAGAGGCTCCGCAGCGAAAGCACTGCAAGAGCTGACAGACCTCACGCCTCAGCAAATAGATGACGCGATCAAGAATATGCCAGACGATCAGTTGGGCGCTTTGATGACTACGGCAGAGTTAACAGATAACGCAGGTATGGCGCAGATTGAAAAGACTCTAGGCGGCAAGCCTGAGTTTGCGCAGTTATACAATAACAGATCTGCCGTGCGAGATGCGGCGCGAGAGAACACGATCGACTCTATTAGTCCGGTTAGCGGAATTAATAGAGAAGGTTTCGGGTCTAAAATAATAGACCAGGCCGGTAGAGTTGCCGACGATATGCAAGAAGGAGCGGATGCTATATGGCAATCTGTTCCGAGAAACATGGATATTCGCGTTCGTCCTCAGCAGGCGGGGCTTGCTAGGATTCTCGAGTCGAGGAAAGGTGGGCTTACTCCCAACTCTAAGGTTCGCACACTCGCCGACCAATTTCTAAACAAAGGAGCCGAAAGAGGCGGCATACTTGAGTCAGGGGCGTTACAAGATATTCGCTCGGACGCGCTTTCTTTGATGAGAGACGCTAATCTTACTCCATTCGAACAGAGAATTTTAAGCAAGATCCAGCAGGGCGCAGACGAAGCTATGGAGTTAGGGCTAACGGGGCCCGACTATGAGAGATGGACGGATGCGCGGGCATTCACGAAGCAGAAAGCCGAAACCTTTGGACGTGGAACAGCTGGCGGCTATTTAACTAGCAGCAACGCTAGGCCCGCAACCGCTTTTAAGACGATAATGAAAGGTGACTCAAAGGCGATTAAAGACTTTCGCGCTGCGGTCGCAAACGATCCTGCAATACTTGAAGAAGCGAAACGAGCTTTTGTTGATTTAATCCCGAGAGACAGGAACGGGCTAATCACAGCCAACGCCATGAAAAAGTTTCTGGCTTCTAACGAGGGCGCGATTGACGAGCTGTTAGGAAAAGAACACGCAAAGAATTTAGGCCGAGTACTAGAGGATCTAAGATCCGAGGCTAGTGTGGCTCAAAAAGGTTTCGCCGCAAGTAAGGGCGGATCGGTCACAGCACAAAGGCAAAGCGTCGCGGATATCATCAAAACGTCTGTCGGTGAAGCCGCTACGCCTGGAGCGAGAGGGCCGTTCTCTAGTGCAATTAATGCTCTAATGAGCGCAGCGGAAACTAACAATACGGCGGCAATAGAAGATCTACTTTTTAAGGCTGCTCTTGATCCTTTCATGGCAAAGCAATTAGCCGAGACAGCTACAGATCAAAACGTGATGAACTTAATAGATCGTTTAGTGAAAACGGTTAAGGATGGCGCGACCGAGGGGACAGTCCGCGGAGCAGCCATCGAGCTAGGGAGTAAAGACAAAGGAACAGCCCCGCAATCGGCTCCCATAGTACCGCTCTCAGGATCGGCGCAGAATCAGCGATCAGTCGTCCAACCACCTCAAAGAACAGGTAGCCAATTACAACAACAGCCACAAGGCCTATTGCCGCAAGTCCGATCTGAGCGAGGAAGTATACAATCTCCATCTCAAGACCTTGCCTCAAAACCAGACGAGATTCAAGCAGTATTCGATAAAATAAAGGAGGACGTGTTGAAATTACCTAAAAACGATAATGAAATGGGGCTGTTACTCGATGCTGTTAGGCAAGTCGAAAGCGGCGGTGGTAAGTATTTAGACTCGCCAGCGGGCGCACAAGGGCCTTACCAGTTCATGCCAGCCACAGCGAAGGCTTACGGGCTAGAAGACCCGTATGACGAAGTTACGGCGCGAGATGCGGCAATGAGACTCATTAACGATGAAGTCGCAGCACTAGGCTCACTAGAGCTTGGATTAGCCGCTTACAACGCGGGGCGTCCGATGGTTCAGCGAGCCATCAAGAAGGCCGAAACAAAAGACTGGGCCGAGGTGTCTAAGCATCTGCCTAAAGAGACGCGCGAATACGTGCCTAAAATAGACGACGTTTTCGAGCGATTGCTTAAGGGAGCCTAGTCATGTTGCCTCTAAACGTATACTCGCAAGCAGTGTTGACGGAGTCGCCTGGGCAGTCGCCTAGTTGTCCGACAATCTCAGCATCTGCGGTGTCGTTTGAGGTAAAATCTAAGTTTAAACTCTCAGTGAATGTTGACATCACACTGGAGGATTGCCCGTTTTGATCTCTACAATTATTCGAACCGCTGCGACTAGTGATTGCCATATCTCCTGTAACAAAACCGGAGTAGGTGGCGGGATGAGTAGCGTCGCCTCTAACGGTGATATTCTTATCAGCCTGGTCGATGCTGTAAATCACGTCAAACGGTGGCAGTGTGAACGCACACGAGTTGTTGGTGAGAATGTAAGTAACTTTATAAAAGCCAGCGAGAAACGAAGCATCTCCACCGCTTCCACCGCCGCCACAACCACAAAGAAGGGATAGAGCGATAATGAGTAATTTTTTCATGGTGCCTCCAGTTGATTTGTTTAGGTCTGAATCACTACGGCAAAACTTAAAAATGAGCAAATAGGTGCAAATATGGCAGCAAAATTCAAACTAGGGCAGGAGGTTTTCCTGCTCAAGAAAGTAGACATACAGAAGGCAATAGTAACCGAGATACGGGTAAACTCCGATGGCGTGCGTTACCTCATCACTGACCCTATCGAGACGACTGAGCCAAGCGAGCAGAACGTGAAAGCTGATAAAAAAGAGCTATCGGATTACTTCCAGGAGCTTTTTGCAAAGCTAGTAGATACGCCTAAAGCATGAGCTGGGGCGACTACCTAAAAGAAGGCACTCTATGGCAGCGCAAAACCGCGCAGGTCATCGATCAGATTGCGTCCATTTTCGGCGGCACGGCTACCGGCTCGACAAATGCTTACGTCCTAAACACCACGACCGTTAACGGTATACCGGCGCCGGTGCGGTTGGTCGATGGCGAGCTAGTCCGCTTCATTCCAAGCAGCTCCAACACCGGAGCTGTCACCATCTCAATAAGCCAAAATATCGCCACCAAGAGCATCAACGCGGCAAATGGCACAACGGCCCTCACTGGGGGCGAAATAGTCTCAGACACCCCTACGGTAATACAATACGATTCGGGTCTCGATTGCTTTCGGCTACTGCTGAGCGGAGACAGGGGGGGGTCTTTCAATTGGACAACCTCGGAGCAGGTCTGGCCTTACGAGAAGCTCAACGGGGACGTCATATACGCTAAAATGTACATTGTCGCCGCGATGCCAAACAACACTACGCTAAATATTGCACACGGAATTACGACTATAGACAAATTGTTATTTCTTTCCGCTGCGGCTGGAAACGGCAGTAGCAATTTCATCTCGGATAATGTTTCGAACGCGGCGTTTAGAGGCGATGTTATTGGAACGAATATCAGAGTTATCTCAACGGTTAACTTTACCGGGTATTCGGGCGTGGTGAGAATCTTGTACACCAAGCAATAAAGATTTCGCAGAAGGTTTTAAGAAAGGAGGTTAGCATGAAGAAGAAGTGTCGTTGTGTTCGGTTGCGGTATTGCAAGAGCAAGCGTTGGTTTCGTCACACGTTTTTTTGGCAGATTTGCTAGAATGGAGGTTGTTATGCACGCATTGATGGATGCTCACAGAGAACTTGTTCAGACTCACGGCGGTAAATGTCTCAAGTGTGGATTTGATGACAGTGAGCAGTTGCAGTTCGTTCACCGTCGCGGCTGGCAAAAGTTCACCCTTTCAGGAATGAATCTGATGCGCCCAACGTATCAGCTTCAACAGGAGATCAGGAAGTGCGATCTACTTTGCTCCAAGTGTAAGAAGGGATAACGCGAAACGCCCGCTAGAGCGAAATCTAGCAATCTGCCGCCCGCACTTTGGACAAATTATAACGCTCTCTTTAGAGTCTACAACTATCTGGCAATGCGGGCACACTGCTAGTTCTCCTTCCACGGGCAATCTCCTATATAGTTCTCCCAGCATTGGCAAACCGTAACCCTGCAAGCGTCCCAGTGCTCAGAGTATAGCTGCCCGTTGGGATGATGCGAAATTTGTCTCTTATGCTCACTTCAACACCTCCCGCTTACCAACTTCATCGTAGCACTTAGTGCATAACCAAGACGGTTTTTTGCTGTCTTTTCTTTTTACTGGGAACGCATAGTGAACTATCTTCTTGCACCCAGCGCAGATATGATTTGTGGCTCCGACGAACATTACTTCAACACCTCCTTAAGATTCTCAATATCAGCGGGGTTGGAGATGTCGATTGGGTCTACGTCTTCCTTGATGTCGTGGTTAGAAAAGAAAAAACAATCATTCTCCCCGTGAAGTCCTAAGATCCCTGCATCGAAAAACACTTCATAAACATTAGCGTCTGGCGGCAACTGTTCTAAAACTTTTATCAGGTCGGCGGTGGTCATTCTCCCTGCTCCTTTTCTAGTTGTATAATAACGTCTTGCTCAATCCACTTGTTCCACTCTTCAAGAGTCTTGCCTTCCCAGCCTACAATGTCACACGGCTTCCCGCATCTATCGCACACGTAATATTTAGTAGTGCGGCCCTCGACCGTGACGGGATAGTTGCAACAGTCTGATAGTAGCTCACTCATCGGCGGCCTCTACTGCATATTTGAGATAGTCTTTGATTGCGCCTATTCCGACCGCGCTTTCAACAGTGAGATGATCGTAAGCACGTAACGGGTTATGGTGTTGGCCCAACAGGTCTCTTCGATCAGTTACAAACCTGACTACCTCTCCATTTGGTAGCTTGATCTCCAATGCCCCTGTCTTGAAAATTGATCGCTTGTCGCCCTTAACCATGCCCCAAAATTCCATTGCTAGACTCTCCGCATGTGTTGTGTTAGCGGCAACCACATCACAAGATACGCCCCGATCTATTACGTCTAAAAGCATGTTATAAGTCTTGCCTGATCGTCTTGGCTTAATTCTAAACTCACTCATCGGCGGCCTCTAGTTGCTTTCGTAGTTTAACGATCTTGTAATCGGTATGAGCGCTGCGACTCTCCAACGCCCACAAATAAGCGGCATCGTAATCCTCAAATTGTTTAGTCTCCCAGCTTAGAGATTCCACGAACCAGCTATGCAAAACTACTAAATATCGACACTCGACGGGAGCGCTGCGCTTGAGGTGGGCAACATACAAACACAATACTGCGACGATTATTATTAATATTGCTTCTCTCACTTCTCCAACTCCTTAACTTGCGTTTTAATATTCTCCAGCAGCGCGGCGGAGGTGGGGAAGATAAACTTTTCAGGAATAAATCCTGTATCTGTCAAATAAGTAAACACTTTATTCTTCCAGCTACTGACAACCTGTATTCTCTCTAACGAAACGATACCCTGATCGAATACATGCCAAACTTCTTGCCCCACCTTAAACTTCGGCTCGGTCATGGCTGCTCTCCTTCTATTCTCGGTTGTCGTTTCACTTTAGTCAGCAAGCCAGACTGGTCAACATAAGTCAGGTAAATGACATAAGCAGCATCGACCGCTTCTTGCTGGGCGGCCTTGCTTAAATGCTCAATAGATCGAGTAATGCCTTCAATCTCTCCTGCGCTCATGCCGGAGCGTTGTCTAACTATAGAGGCAAATATAGCTTCTCCTGTTCTACCGATAGAGGTGCAGTACCCTCGTTCTTCTTCGCTGCGCTGCTTTTCTTTTGGTTCTTGTGTTTTAACTTTGTTTATATCCATCTCTCACTCTCCTTTCTTCTCTAGTTAGCCCCTCATTCTCCCACCGGAGGGGCGCGGCGTAACATGCCCGTTTTGGAGCTAGAGAGTTGTATCAGCCATAGCCAGAGCCAGAGCCAGAGCCAGAGCCAGAGC
>Ga0100403_1000601_pt1 | contig 35811 bp, 26 predicted proteins | sample CryGeymet201501t_FD_83663 | JGI IMG/M metagenome (GOLD analysis project Ga0100403, IMG submission 83663) | Groundwater microbial communities from Crystal Geyser aquifers in Utah, USA - Crystal Geyser metaG 2015-01t | ecosystem: Environmental > Aquatic > Deep subsurface > Groundwater | place... | reverse complement strand
TTCACGCGCAGCTCACACACGGCAACACCTACAGCCTCGTGCATCACTCGGGCCTTGAGGTCGCGGTCATCGTGGGCAAGACGCGCGCGCGAGCCCTCAAGGCCGTCCTCGACGCGCAGCCACCCGGGACTACCTTCGCCCAGCTCTACGAGGTAGCGGCCACCTGGCGGGCGGCGAACCCGAGGAAGCCGAGGAAGCCGGTACCTGCCGTTGACCCGGCCTGGCGTGCGCGCGTGCTTGAGGACGCGCACCCGGCCGTCCGGGCAGAGGTCGAGGCGGCTGGCGAGCGCGCCATCGGAGCCGGCGCCGACTCGAACTCACTCCGCTACGTGGGCGCGGGCATGGAGGGGATCGTCTTCGAAGACGCCGAGGGGCGAGCCTACAAGGTGGTCCGCAGCCTGAAGAGGATCCCGCGGCTCCGCATGGAGTACGAGGCGCTCAAGGCGCTTGTAGAGAGCCCGGCGGCGAGGTTCGCGCCGAAGCTGCATGGCTTCGACGAGGCCGGCGGCGTGCTCATCCGCGAGAAGGTAGAGGGCCGACCGGGGGCCTGGTCCGATGGGCGCGCCCTCCAGGATGCTCACGCGGAGATCAGTGCGGCGCTCCGTGAGGTCGAACTATCAAGCCCGGAGTTCAAAGAGGACAGCTACATCATCACCGAGAGCGGTCCGAAGCTCGTCGACGCGGGCTTCGTGCAGGCGCTCGGCAAGCGCTCGGGCCGGATGCTGCTTGAAGCGATACCGAAGGTCACGTCGGCCGATGACATCTTCGACCTCCAGTTCCAAATCTGTGCCACGGCCAGCGAAGGCGGGATCACGACCGAAGAGGGTTTCGCTATGTTCGACCGGCTCGAGGCCATCTTCGGCGCCGAGCGGATTGGTCCGTTCCGCAAAGAGTTCGCGTGGAGCGCTGCGCAGCGCACGCCGAAGATCGCCGAGCCCAAGGACCGGATCGTTCCCCCGCGCAAGGTGAGCGCCCGAGCGGCCCTCGTCGCCTCGAAAGTCGTGAGCCAGATGCGGACCGTTCTGGCGGCGCATGCGATGACAGAGACGTTCAAGCAGCTCATCGCCACCGAGTGGCGCGAGGACGAGAAGAAGGAGCTTCGTACCAGCCTCAAGAAGCACCGGGAGACGCTTTCCTACGGGCCCTCGAAAGCCGAGGCGAAGGCGCTCATCGCCGCTGCGCAGAAGATCACCACCGACGACGATGCGGTCGCTCTCCTTGCCCCAGGCTCACGGGCCCGGGACTACGTGACCGACGGCGTGCGGCTCGTTGCCGAGGGTGCAGATCGCCCCGAGAGCCCGACGAAGGGGGAGAGCTGGGACGATGCAATGGTCGAACTTCGGGGCCACGACCGCGGCGAGGACGGGGCGTTGCGCAAGCCCGCGAGCACCGACCCCGTGGCCATCGCCGCCAAGCACGGGCTCGGGGCCGTGAAGGTCAACCCCGAGCTGGGGCCTGATGTCGTCAAGGCCGTGACCGGCATGGTCAGCAACGCCTTCGACGACCTGGCCGAAGTCCTCGGCGAGCACAAGCTCGGGCACGGTGGCCTTCAGATCCGCATGACCTCGCGTGAAGCCATGTACGCGGGCGGCTTCGACATCGGCGCGAAGTACGTCCATCCCGACATCGAGACGGCGCGCTGGGACCCCGAGTACACCGAGGGCAAGGCGCAGCGAAAGCATGGTTCAGGCGCTCTAAGCATCGGGCGCCCGCCGATGATTATGCTTGAGATGGAAGCGGCCGAAGCGCTCGCGCACGAGTACGGGCACGCGCTCGAAAACGCTTTCATGTATATCAAGGGCGAGCGGTCCCCCGAGCTGAGCGAAGCGCACCGGGCGCTCACCGCCGCGTTGATCACTTCACCGATGCAGGCTCGTTCCGCGGCCTTGGAGGAGAGCGGCGCTCGGAAGGACTACTGGCGCACGACTCCCGAGATGTTCGCGCGCAGCTTCGAGCAGTACATCCACAAGAAGCTCGGCGAGCAGGGCAAGCTCAACAGCTTCCTCACCCACGGCAACTACGACGAGAAGACCCACAGCGGGACCTATCACTCGGAAGAGGAGTTCGCGGTCATCGAGCCGCTCCTTGAGCACTACCTCGACGCTGCTCGTCGAGCTGGCGTGCTTCGCAAGGCATTCCTTTACACGCTCCGCAAGGCGCTCTTCATCGGGCCCAAGACGCAGCACGCGTTCCGAAAACATTGTAAGGTACGAGCTGCTTTGACGCGACAGCAGAAAGTGACGAAGAGCATGGACGCGATCGATAGGCTCGAAGCGCTGGTGAAGGCTGGCACCCACAAGTACAAGTCGCGTAAGCGCGTCGGCAACCGCTGGGTCTACGACTACGGCGACGAAGGTAAGGGCGGGCACGGCAAGCCTGCCCAGACCAGTCTCTTCGGCGAGGACGTAGCCTCGAAGCCCGCCAAGTCCCCCTCGAGGGGCGCCGGCAAGCCCGGCTCGGCCGTGGCACCCTCTGGGTCATCCGTAACCCAGTCCTACTGGGAGAAGAAAGCTGCGCACGACAAGACCCCCGAGGGCCGCGCCGAGAATGCGCACGATCGGTGGAAGGAAGCCATGCAGCACCTCAGCGCGAACCCGTCCGGGTTCACGTCGAGGTCAGCGTCGAACTCGACCGCTGCGTTCGTGGAGAAGATGAAGCAGCTCGCGTCCGAGAGCCCCGAGGGTGCCGCTGCCGTGAAGAAGATCCAGGCGAAGCATGCCGCGCATGGCGGCGGCTACGGCGCTACGAAGGAACACCATCGCGAGGTCAAGGCGGGCATCGAGGCCGCCCTCGCCGCTCCGTCGGGGGCTGGCAAGCCCAGCTCGACCGTGGCGCCCTCCCCGAAGATCGGCGAGGGATCGAAGAAGCCCTCCTCAAAGTCGCTGGTGAACAAGACCACGGCGGTCAAGGACGCCGTGCAAAAGCTGCGAGGCTCGACCTCCTATGGGCTGAACACGCAGTCGCACCGCCAGGCGAAGACGGATCTGATGACGGCCATGAGGGAGGTCACCCAGGCAAAGGTTCCGCGTGACCTCGATGGTAAGCGAGCGCACGCGGAGACGCTGCGCGATCTTTCTGATCACCTGAGCAATGCCATCGACTCGCAGAGGAAGCACCGCAACGCCGCGGCTGGGCGCCCTGACATGACGTTCTGGAAGAACCGCGATGCGGTCGTGGAGTCACTCAAGAACCAGCGCAATCATGTCTCGGATCGCTATCACAAGGTACTCTTAGCAGTGAGGCGCCAGGAGAAAAGCGCCGGCAAGCCCGGCTCGACCACGGCGCCCCCATCCGTGATCGGGCAAAAAGCGACGAAGAGCATGGACGCGATCGATAGGCTCGAAGCGCTGGTGAAGTCGGACGACGACCAGGCCGCCTACATGCTCGGATACGAGGACGCGCAGAAGGGCAAGCCCCCCAAGCCGAAGAAGGCGCAGGTCAAGGTCGACGCCGACGCCGACGTGCCCGACAAGGACGGCGACGGCATCCCGGGTGGCGACAAGGACGACGGCACCCCGCCGGACGGCGACGAGGACGGCGACGAGGACGGCGACGAGGACGGCGACGAGGACGGCGACGAGGACGGCGACGAGGACGGCGACGAGGACGGCGACGAGGACGGCGACGAGGACGAGCAGCTCCCCGATGACGACGGCGACAACCACGGCGTCGGCGATCTCGACGAAGACGGATCGGTCGAGTCTCTGGTCCAGGAGGTCGCGGGGGTCGAGAAGACCTACTACGCGGCCGTCGGGCTCCACGGGGGCAATCACCACAAGGCCGCCGCGGCGCTCGACTTGTACCACCGCACCGTGCGCAAACTCGTGCGCGCCCTGACGGGCGGTGTGGGGGCTGGTGGGCAGGACGTTGACGGGGATGGCGACAGCGACACCCCCGAGGTCACGGGCGGCCCTTCGGGTGCTCCGAAGGGTGATGACGAGGACTCGGACACCGACGACGTCGAAGCCCCCGAGGGTGACGAGGGTGACGAGGGTGACTCGGACGAGGACGCCTCGAAGAAGAAGAAGAAGAAGTCGCCGTTCGGCAAGAGTGCGCGCCGTCGCGCGCGTGTCATCCTCGACGTGCTCTCGAAGGCCGGCGTGATCCGCCGCACCTCCGTTGGCGACGTCCGCTACAGCGAGCTGATCGAGCGACGCCCCCCGGCGGTCCTTTCGCGCTACTGTGAGATGTCGACCGACCCGCTCGCACGGGGCGCCGAGGGCTTGCGCATCCTCAAGTCGGAGCCACGTTCGATCACCCTGATCAACGACCGCGTGGACCCGTCCGCGGCGCTGCGGCAGTCCGCGCTCACGAAAGGCTACGCCGACCGCAACCGCCCCGTGCGGATCAACGTCAACGCGAAGTGCCCCATCCACGGGCACTCGTCGGAGTCCGTCTACAAGTCGCAGATCCTCGCGCACCCGTATCTGCCCTGCGCCTGCAAGAGGTGATGCGTGGGGCTGGTCAACGACATCGCGAAGGCAAGCCGCGCCGGACTGCGTGAAGCCGCCCGGTGGATGTCCAAGTCCGACGACGACGTCACGGACTCGGACATGGGCGTGGCACTCGTCAAGGCCGGCATGGCCGACAACCAGGCCGCAGACCCGACCATGGAGCCCCCGCGCGCCTTGTTCCATGACCCCTACTCGATCCTCGACTGGGGTGGATGGCGGCAGCGCCCGAGCGCGCTCACCTACGAAGCCCTTGGGCAGATGGCGACTCAGGTGACGCCGATCGCGGCGATCATCCAGCTCCGTGTCAACCAGATCTCTCAGTTCTGCCGGCCACAACAGGGGGACTACGACAAGGGCTACCGGGTCATGCTTCGGGATCGTCGCGACAAGCGATCGATGACACTCGCCGAGAAGAAGATGGCGCGCGAGATCGAGCGCATGCTCGAAACGACGGGCTACCTTCTCCCCACCGAGAAGCCGACCTATCGCGATTCCTTCCGCTCATTCACGAAGAAATCGGTCCGCGATATTCTCACGTTCGATCAGTGGGCGTTTGAAAAACAGCGCGACATGAAGGGGCGGCCGTCAAGGTTCATTGCGCTCGACGGCGCTTCGATTCGCCCCGCGGTCGCAGACGTCGAGCACATGAGCCCCGAGGAGCACCTCGAGCGCGTGGCCTACGTCCAGGTCTACGAGAACACGGTCGTGGCAGAGTACAGCCCCGACGATCTGGCGTGGTGCATCATGAACCCGCGGAGCGGGATCAAGGTCAACGGGTTTGGCTTGAGCCCGATCGAGCAAATCGTGCGCCTCGTGACGGCGTGGTTATACGGCTTTCAATACAACCTCAACTTCTTCAGCCAGGGCTCGGCGATCAAAGGGTTGATCAACATCAAGGGTGCGATCCCTGACAAACAAATGCGCGCGTTCCGGCGCATGTGGTACACGATGATCTCGGGAACGACGAATGCTTGGCGCACTCCCATTTTGAACAGCGATGACATCCAGTGGGTCTCCATGCACTCCGCCAACCGGGAGATGGAGTACAGCGCGTGGATGGACTGGCTCACCAAGTTGATTTGCATGCCGGCAGGTATGCGGATTCAGATGGCGGACGGAACAACCAAACCCGTAGAGGATATCCAGATCGACGATCTGGTCATGACCCACAAAGGCCGAGCCCGGCGCGTAACGAAAACGATGAAGAACAGACACGTGGGGCCTTTGGTGCGAATGAGAGGGGCGTACGGCGGTGATCTGCTACTGACCGGGAACCATCCGGTCTTTGCTGTCGAAGGGCACTACGACACCAACACGATGGAGAGAAAGTTCCAGAGCGAGGCTCGGTTGGTTCGAGCGGATCACTTCTCCTACGCGGCGACGAGTCTTAAGCGGCAAGACTACGTGACCATCCCGCGTTGGGACATTCCCGTCGACACGGTGGTCCTGTCTTTCCGGGAGCCGATGTCTGGCATAGGGAAGCGAGTCGAAGACCAACAGGTCGACGCAGAGATGGCTCGATGGCTCGGGCTGTATGCAGCAGAGGGGTGTTCGTCCAGGAAGGGCGATGTGCTTTTCTGTTTCCATGAGAAAGAGGAGGGCCTGGCGTCCTTCGTGAAGCGGGTGGCCGTTGATCGCTTGGGGCTAGTGCCTTGCGAGCAAGTCGACCCGGAGCGCAAGTCGAGGGTTATCCGCATCTCGTCTGTGCTTCTTGCCGAGTGCCTTCGCGACATCTTTGGGGTTCGCGCAACAGAGAGAAAGATGACCCGCCTGCTCGCGGTACAAGACGACGTCTTGATGTCCTTTCTTGGAGGCGTTTTCGACGGGGACGGGTGTGCGTTGAGGGCCGGACGGGCCAGTTCCACCATGCGGATCACTACGGCTAGTAGGACGTTTGCTGATCAACTCAGGTTCGCGATTCACAGACTTGTCGGCCCTGTCGGCATGCGCGAAGTGCGCCGCTCTGGGGGTTTCGGGCCGCCGCGCCCATACTATGAGGTGATGATCAGCGCCAACAAGGCGTCAGCCGTGTTTGCGCTGTCGGAGAAATCGGTTCCGTCCGGTGGATCGAAAACGTCCGCGCACGTCACGGGTGGCGGGTGGGCCCTCCGACTTCGGTCCTACGGCGAGACCCCGCCGGTCGACGGGTGGGTGTACAACTTCGAGGTCGAAGAAGATCACAGCTACGTGGCCGAGGGGGTAGCGGTCCACAACTGCGCGGTCTACGGCGTGGACCCGACCGAGATTAACTTCCAGTTCGGCAACACGGGGCAGTCGAACGCTCTGAATGAGGGTAGCCAGGAGTCGAAGGTCATCGAGAGCAAGGACAAGGGCTTGCGTCCGCTGACCGAGCACTTGACCGACCACTTCAACCAGCACTTGATCTGGGAGTTGTGCGAGGACTTCGAGTTCAGCTTCGTTGGGCTCGATGCCAAGGCGGAGGCCACGGCGCGTGACGCGCGCGTCAAGGAGTCCTCGGCGTTCAAGACGATCGACGAAGTGCGTGCCGAGGTGGATCTACCTGCGCTGCCCGAGGGCAAGGGCGCGATGATCCGGGACTCCACGTGGGTCCAGTTCGCGTCGGGCGGAGGCGAGCAGGGCGGCGAGCCGGGTGAGCCCGGCGAGGGCGAAGACGACTTGCTAAGCGCGGCCCCGGGTGCCTCCGCCGATGGCGACGACGAAGACGAGCCGGACGACCTTCTGTCCGCGGCCTCCGACGCGTCCAATAGCGATTGGGGTGCTGCCGACGAGGAGGATGATCTCCTCGCCGCGTCGCTCTACAGCTACCGCGACGAGCTGAACAAGGCCGAGCGCGCGATCACGATCTTGGAACCGACGGGAGGCGCATGATGGGCGTTCGATCATTCGTGGAGTTGAGCGTTCAGATCGGGGTTGGGGCGAGCCTCGACGACAAGATCTTCGACCGCGACGTGTCGGAGCTTCTCGATACGCTCGACCACGCCACCGTCCAGGTGATCACCCTCGCGGAAGCCGAGGCGCTGTTCGCCGTGGGGCTCGGGGACGTGACCGCGCCGCGGCTCCTCTACATCGAGGCCGAGGGCGACATCGACGTGCGCCTGTGGGACTCGGGGGGGCAGGCCATCGCTGTGCGCCGCCCCATCGACCCCCTCAGCAGCTCGGCCGCGGATGTGCTCGCGTTCTTGCTCCTGACGGGCACGTTCAGCTCGATCTATCTCACGAACGCTAGCGCCACCAACTCGGTGCGCGTGCGCGTGATGATCGCGGGCGATCTGGTGACGTGAGTGCGCGCGTGCCTGACTTGCGGCGCGGAGGCGCTCGCTAAGAGCGGCGAGGTACCTGGCGACAACGTCTGGTACCGTGACCGCTCGATGCGCGAGCTGCATCGACGTGCGCACGCGGCCTACCGCTGGACCTACCGGCGCATGGTCGTCGCGGTCCAGCGCCACATCGAAGAGAAGATCCTCGGCGAGCCGTTGTTCAAGGCGGGCGGCAAGCCCCCACCGCTGCGGCCGTTGACGCCCGCGGAGCTGGAGACGCTACGCACGATCATCCAGAGCCATCACGATGCATTCTCCGTGCACGTCACGGGGGCAGGTGCGCTCGACCCCGTCGTCGTCCAGCAGTTGATCCGGGAAGGGCTGCTGACACCCGACGGACGGCTCGCAGGGGGCGACGCCCCCGAGCGGTTGGCGATGATCGACGAGAACTTCCGCTACGGCCGCGCCATCGGGGGCGGGGACATGTCACAGCGCAAGTCCACCGAGGATCTGACGTTCGCTGAGTGGAAGCGACAACCCGTGCTTCCGCTGAGTGAGGCGGAGGAGTACGCCCTCGACTTCGCGCGGCACTCGGCGGCGACACGAATCCGGGGGCTCGGGAACCGCATCGCGGACGACTTCACGACGGAGGCGATCGAGGCCGATCGGCAGCTCCGACGGAAGTTCGAGGCCACGGTGCACGACGAGGTCGCTGCCGGCATCGAGAAGCGCACGAGCTGGCGCAAGGTGTGGTCGGAGCTGGGGCACGCAACCGGGGACTGGAGTCGGGACTTCGGGCGCATCGCAGCGACCGAGGGCCTGGACGCGATGATCGAGGGCCAGGCGCGCGCGATTCGAGATCGCACGGGAGACGACCCCGAGGAGATCCGCGTCGCGAAGCAGCCGAACCCCGACGCGTGTGAAGCCTGCCGGCAGCTCTACACCGTCGGCGGCATCCCGCGCGTGTTCACGCTGGCCGAGCTGACCGCGAACGGCTCGAATGCCGGCCGCAAGCGCAAGGACTGGCTCGCCACGCTGGGGCCGATCCATCCATGGTGCTTTTGTACTTTGATCGAGGTCCCGAGTGGGTGGGGCTTCGATGAAGAAGGCGACCTTGCACCACTCGTGCTCAAGCGCGCCGATCTCGCGTGGAACCTCCGCAAGAGCGCGACGCGCCGACAGCACGTCATGCTGTACGGTACTCCGGGGGGCGGGATCACGATCCGCGTCGGGGACCCCTTCGTGCGCGTTGCCGTCGAGGAAGTTGTCTCGCGCACGCCCGTCGACGTGTTCACCCGCGCCACGGGCGTGACGCTGATCACGACGGACCACGGCCGCCCGCTGAACCCCTTGGAGGCGAACGACTACGCGTACTGGGCGGGTAACGAGATTCGCTTGCAACAGACGATCGACCCGAAGAAGGTCAAGCGCGTCCTGGAGCACGAGATCGGGCACTCGCTCAACTCGTGGGTGTTCAGCAAACGGGGGTCCGTGGAGGCCGTGCGCGCGTGGCACGACGAGCTGTGGGGCATTTCGCAGCGCGAGGGCTTCGTGAGCCTGTACGCGAAGAAGGAGCCCATCGAGAACGCGGCGGAGGTGTCGCGCCTGTACCTCTACCACCGAGCCGACTTGCGGCGGAGCTACCCTTCGCAGTTCTCCGCGTGCCATCGTATGTACTCGGACATGGCCGCGACGACGAAGAGGGCATCATGAGCCGCGTACTTACAGCCGAGGATTTCATCAAGGCCGCGCGCAAGCTCCACTACCGGACGACGTTTGCGGGGCTGCCAATCAGCATCGAGAACCGCAAGGGATCTTTACGGCATTGGAACGATCCTGAGACGGGGGAGAGCGGCTCGAACCGGATGGCCCATGCCTACGGATATATTCGAGGGTTCACGGGTGCGGACGGCGATGCCGTCGACGTGTTCCTCGGGCCGCACGCCGACAGCGAGCACGTGTTCATCGTCAACCAGCGACAAGCCGGCGACCTGCGCGCGTTCGATGAGCACAAAGTCATGCTCGGGTTCCGCGCGCTCAACGAAGCGCGCGCCGCGTACCTCCGATGCTACGACGGGATGGGCCCGAAGCTGCTCGGTTCGATCCGAGAGTGGACTCTCGACCGCTTCAAAAAATGGCTCGTGCGCGGCGACATCGACGAGCCCGTGAAGAAGGGGGGCGGCCCCTACATCGGTCCGAAGGGGGGGAAGTGGGCAGACGCGAAGCACACGATCCCGTGGAAGGAGCCGACGACGAAGGCGCGCATTGTCGAAGTGGAGGTCCATCCTAAGATCTCGCGCGCCGGCTCTCTGACGTACTACGTGTCCGACGCTGATGGGGACGTCCAGATCTCCCACTACGAGGGCGGGCACGGCCCTACGATGCCGCGCGCATCGCTCAAGCACTTCGTCAACGACTTGGCGGGGCGCGTCGACTTGCCGAAGAGTGGAAACGCCGACATCAACGCTGTGATCGACGGCAGTGCCAAGTTGCTCGGGAAAGGCGACGACGGAATCGCTTTCCACGTTGGCGACAAAGTGGTGAAGGTCTCGACCACGGTCCCCTTCCAACCGGACAACCCGGGCCACCGATCACCGGGCGCAGCGGCTGACATGCTGCGGCAGCAGACGGACATCGGAAACACGCTCGCGGATAAGGGCATCCCCGTGCTGCGCTCGACGTTCGTGAAGCATGGCGACAAGGGGTTCCAGATCAAACCATACGTCGAAATCCCCAAGAAGTTGACACGCAAGCAGCTAGACGAAGTGCAAGAGCATTTGCACTTGATGCACGCTGCTGGCTTTTCCCTGAACGATCAGATCCAGGTCGGCGTGCTCGACGGCAAGGTCGTGTTTTACGATACCGGGAAAGCCGCCCCGAACACAGGGACCGGGATGTGGGCTAGTACGTCGCATGACATCGACAGACTCGAACACCTGTACACTGAGCATGGAGAGCGCTTCGTCAACACGAAGGCGCCTCGTGGAGCCGCGATGTGGGACAAGGCGGACGAGATCGCGCGCAGGGTAACGTCCGAGAAGGGCGCGGCGTTCGCGAGCCACTGGGTCGACAAAGCGGCGGATGCTCGTCGCGTTGATGCGCGCGCGACGCTTAGTGGCAAGAGGCTGGACATAGAGTTGGACTCCATCGATATGGAGGCCGGTTGGATGCGCGAGGACATCGGAAAGCGTGCAAAGGGCGGAGATGAGCCCGTGAAGAAGGCCGGCGGCCCGTTCATCGGGCCCAAGGGCGGCCTCTTCGGCGGCCCGGAGCACGTCTCGGCGTCCCCTTGTCGCACGTGCAACCGATCGGGCAAAATCGCGCTCGACCACTCCAAGCTCGATCCGAAGATCTCTCACGCGCTCGGGGGCCCCGCCCCAGCGCCGGCCACATTGAAACCCCTGCCCGAAAGCAGCCCGCAAATGTCGTTGTTCCGTGCTGTGGTTCCCGGGGATCTGTTCAAGGGCGAGGCGCGCGGGGGGAAGTACATCAAGCGCGTCCCCTACACCGACGCCAAAGGCAAGCGGCGCTACCGCTACTACTACAGCGAGACGGCCGTTGCGCGCGACGTGTCGGTAGGCGACGCGCTGAAGCTAGGCAAGCGCACCGTGACGATCGATGTCGTAGCCAAGGATGGAACGATCACGCTGCGGATCGACGGGCGCAAGAAAGTCGTCGCGCCGACGCAGTGGGCCGACATGCTTTCGCGAGCGTACGGACCCCGCTACCACCAGTGGGCGCACAAGCGCGCGGAACAGGCGATCAACGCCGTGCTTCGCCACGTGCCCAGAGAAGCCCTTGCCGATCTCAAGGGCAGCACCGACGAAGAGCGGCTCGCCGAGCTTCGTGTGAGGGTCCCCAAGGTCTACGCGAAGCTGCAACGCAGCTTCGCCCAGGCCGGCGTGTCCCCGTTCCGTGCGAAGCAGATCCTCTCGCGCTCTCTGGAGCGACGGAAGTGGGAGCCTGAGGCGCGCGCCGCCGTGCTCGGCTCGATCCTCACACAGCGGGTCAAGGCGACGAGCTTCGACCAGATCGTGCGCGCCGCAGAGAACCTCTCGGGGGGCTACGCCGTCGAGGGCAAGCACGCGTCGGCGGCTCTGGAGCTGCGCGCCCCAGGCGGCGACGAGACGAAGTTCGTTGACGACCTGAAGGCCACGGCCGAGCGCGCCGAGAGGGAGCTGGCGAAGTTGTCCGCGCTCCTCGCTCGCGCGAGGCACGGCGACAAGGAAGCTCTCACACAGGTTCTTGTGCATGGGGTCGGGGGCTCCGCCGCGACGCACAAAATGGCGATGCTCGGGCAGGCGTTCCCGGGTCTGCGCGACGACGTCGTAGATCGCGCGCGCGAAGTCCTCGCGGAGATCCCGTCCGTCGCTCCGACGGCAAAGCCGAAGCGCGAGGGAGCACACACCGCCGTCTACGTCGCCGGGGAGGGCGGGCAGCCAACCGCGCTGCGCGCGCGCTACGTGCTCATGGAGGCCGACGCCGTCATCGTGAGTCACGATCCCACGCGCGGGTTCCAGCGCCGGCAGGACTACCCCGAGGGGATCCAAGAGCGCGCCTACCACCGCGACCAGGCCGAACAGGGCAAGGTGATCCGCAACGCGCAGACCCTCAACCCGTCATTCGTCTTCAATACGAACCCGGACGCCGTGAATGGTCCCCCGGTCGTGACCGCGGACGGGCACGCGTTCGGCGGGAACAGCCGCACCATGAGCATGCAGCTCGCGTATGCGGAGCACCCCGAGAAGGCCGACGCCTTGCGAGCGTACATGGCCGACCACGCCCACGAGGCGGGGTTCAGCGTCGAAGATGTCAAGGCGCTGAAGAACCCGGTCCTCGTGCGCGTGATCGACGCGCCGCCGTCCAAGGAGAGTCAGCAGCTCCTCGTCCGGCAGCTCAACGAGAGCTTCACGCAGGCCATGGACCCGCGGACGATGCAGGTGGCCCTCGGCCGCAAGCTCGACGAGCAGACCCTCGCAGCCCTCGGCAACGACATGGGCGACGACGAGACGCTGGCGGCGTTCCTGCGCGGCAAGAAGTCCGAACGCTTCGTCAACTCGTTGATGCGCAACGGCATCATCGACAACCGCAACGCGAGCCAGTACCTCCAGAAAGGCACGAAGATCTTGAACGAGGACGGCCGTGTTCTCGTGGAGCGGATCCTCGTCGGTCGATTGATCGGGGACGCCGACGTGTTGTCGAACACGAAACCTTCTGTTGTCGGCGCCATCGCCAATGCAATCCCCTACATGATCCAGGCGAAAGCGTATGGGAAGGGCTACGACGTCGGCAAAGACCTTGCAGTTGCGCTCGACGCGTACAACTCGCTCCAGTACCGCGTGAACATGGGTTCAATCCCGGCGCTCGACGCGAAGATGAAGCCAGAGCACTTCAAGCGGTTGTTCAACTATTTCGACGACTTGTTCACGGGCAGGCACCCCGTCGTGGGCAACCCGAGTGCAACAGCGTTGTTGGAGCTGATGATCCGCAAGCCTGGACCACAGCAGCAGTCGAAGGTGTGGTGGGACTTCGCCAAGGAGGCTGCACGGCACCCAGAGGGGCAGGGAGGGCTTCTCGGCGACGTGAAGCCCCCCGAGCAGGTCTTCCGCGACGTGGTCGCGCGTGGACTTGGGGGTGGCGCGACGCTCGATGTGGAGCCCGAGCAGGGCGGCCTCTTTGGCAAGGCGGGGGGTTTTCGCGAAGTCTTCGGGGTACCTCGGCGGCGCCCATGAGCGGCCAGCACTGCCCTCACTGCAACGCGCAGATCCTTTTGAAGAAGGGGGGTAAGGTCAAGCTGCGCACGTCGATGGTGGTGCTGCACGAGGGCGGCGACGTCGAGATCAACTGCCCGTCCTGTCGGAAGCCCGTACTCCTGCCTGTTGCAGCTACGGATCAGCCGATCCGCAAAGCAGCCCCCGGGGCACGATACGTCGTGCCTCTTGACAAGTAGAAATCGGATCGGGCAAACATCCGACGTGGCCTAGTCGCTTGTCCGCGACAGAGAGGCGCTCCCTGGAAAGGGGGGCGCCTTTTCTTTTTCATGAAGCAGAAGTTCACATTCGATTTCGACGTCGAGGTCTTCCAGAAGGCCGGTCCGGGTGACCAGGACTGGCGCATCGGTGGGATCGTTTCGACGGATGGACTCGATCGTCAAGGCGAGCGACTGATCCAGGAAGGACTCGACTTCGAGCCCTTCCTCAAGGGCGGCTGGTTCAACGACAACCACGGCCCTGAGACGTCCAGCGCGGTCGGTTACCCGACCACGGCAGAGCTGCGAACGCTCCCCGACGGCCGCAAGGGCTGGTACGTCGAGGGCTACCTGCTGAAGGGCTACGAGCCCTCGAAGAAGCTCTGGGATCTGGCCAACGCGCTCCAGAAGTCGGATCGCAAGCTCGGGTTCTCTGTCGAGGGCTCGATCCTCGAACGTGACCCCCTGAATCCCAAGACCGTGCGCAGGGCGGTCGTGCGCGAGGTGGCGATCACGCGCTGCCCGATCAACGCCGACGCCCGGCTGAACGTGCTGGCGAAGTCATTGTCGGTGGGGGGCCCCCCCGGAGAGCCCGGCGACGGCGCTCCGTTGATCCCGCAATCGCTCGAAGCGAACGCCGCCTTGAGCAAGAAAAAGAAGAAAAAGAAGAAGTTGGCGAAGAGCGAAGCGATCGAGCTGCTGCGCGAGCTTCAACCGCGGTTGTCCGTCGGAGCGGCAGAGCGGATCGTCACCCTCGCGATGCGGCCCGAGGCCGCGTAACCGGAGAACGCAAATGGAAGACATGGTCGACGTCTCGAAGCTCGAAACCCTCCTCGATCGGCTGGTCAAGGCCGCTGACACGCCGACCGTCCGCAAGGGGGGGATCGAGAACAGCGGCACGATCGGCTCAGACGGCCCCCAGGGCGGCGGTCAGGGCAGCATGGCCGACGCGGGAGCGCTCGACTCGATGATGATCGCGAAGATGGCCGAGGCGGGGATCCCCCTCAGCACTATCACAGCGTTCAACGCGTTCATGTCGAAGAACGAGGACGACGAGGACGACGACGAGGACGACGAGGACGACGACGAGGAGATCGGCAAGGGCGGCAACCCCGCGCCCGATCTCTCCAAGAGCTTCCGGGACGCGCTCGGGGAGCAGCTCGGCGCGAGCCAGGAGATGGTCGACGTCTCCCCCTACCTCGACGGTCTCACGGCCGCCGTGGGCGATCGGATCGACGTGCTCACCAAGAGCGTGATGAGCACTCAGAAGAGCCAGGGTGGCGTCAACAAGGCACTCGCAGCGGCCATCTCGAAGATGGGCAAGCTCGCCAAGAGCCAGGCCGTCGTGATCGACAAGATGGCGGCCAAGCTCGGCGTGCTGGAGCGCGCCCCCGTCGCTCCGCCGCGTAGCGTGACGGGGACGGGCACGCCGCTCGTCAAGAGCGGCATGGGCGGCGAGGAGCAGCTCACCAAGAGCGAGGTCTGCTCGGTCCTCTCCTACATGAACCTGGAGAAGGGCATGCGCGAGATCGGCGGGCGCCGCACGACCGATCTCGTCGTCAATCTCGAAGCGGGATCCATCTACGATGAGGAGACGCACGGCGCCGTGACCGGGTTCCTCAAGAGCCTCCCCACCAACGAGCGCAACCTCGCGAAGAGCTACCACTGATCGCGGATCGAACGACGCGAACAACAGCAGAAGGACAGGAGAGAACATCATGCTCGCAGCACACGTCTCGGCCCGCGACTACATCGGCGGCTTCGCGTCGTCGACCCCCGACGAGATCGGGCAGCTCAGCAAGGCGCTCGCCGCCGGCAGCTCGATCAATGACCCAGGAGTCAGCGCGGGGGAGGGCTTTCCCCTCCGCCCCGAGAGCCTCGAATCGACCATGAAGAACGTCACGTTCGAGATGGACGAGATCAAGCTCTTCAAGTCGATCCCGAAGGTCCCGGCCGCGAACACGGTCGAGGAGTTCAACCGGATCCTCTCGTACGGTCGCGGCGGCGCGAGGCGCTTCAACCTCGGCTTCATGACCGAGGGCGATCTCCCCGAGGAAGAAGATTCTAGTTATCAGCGAGCCACGGTGCTCGTGAAGTACCTCGGCGTCGTCGGCCGCGTCACCCACGTGATGAACACGGTCCGCTCCGCGCATGGCAACGTGATCGCGCAGGAGACCATGAACCGCACGATGGACCTGCTCAAGAACCTGGAGAACGCGTTGTTCTTCGGCGACTCCACGCTCATCCCCGAGCAGTTCGACGGCCTCGCCAAGCAAATCACCGATGGTGACGGCGTGTCGAGCAACGTGGTCGACTTGCGAGGTCAGCCGCTCACCGAGGAGCGTCTCAACGACATGCTCCTCATGATCCGGCAGAACTACGGCCGTGGTACCGACGCGTACTTCGCGACGGGCCCGTTCGCCGACCTGGCCAAGCAGGTCTACGACAGGCAGCGGTTCGTGATCGCGCCGGAGCCGGGTGTGCTGGGCGCCCTGGTCGACAAGTTCCAGAGCCAGCACGGCAAGATCAACCTGCACGACCACGTGTTCATCCAGGAGGGGCAGGACGCGCTCGCGGCGGGCCTCGGCTCGACAGCCAAGCGCCCCCTGGCGCCGACGACCCCCGTGGCCACGGCCGCCGGATCGACGGGGTCGCAGTTCACGACGGACGACGCCGGGACCTACATCTACCGGATCGTGGCGGGCAACCGCTTCGGTCTCTCGACGCCCATCAACACGGCCGGCGTCGCCGTGACCGCGGGCCAGGAGGTCACGTTCACGATCGCCGATGGTGGGCAGGGAACGACCTTCTACGAGATCTACCGCACGGCGCCGGGCGGCGCGGTGGGCACGGCGTTGCTCTTGAAGCGCGTCGCACGCTCGGGGGCCACGCAGGTGTTCACCGACACCAACGCCGACATCCAGGGCACGAGCCAGGGCTTCGTGCTCCAGCAGAACATGGCCTCGTTCTCGTGGGCACAGCTCCTCCCCATGACCCGGATCCCGCTCGCAGCGATCGACACCTCGATCCGCTGGGCGCAGGTGCTCTACGGCGCGATCAAGATGTACACGCCGCTGAAGAACGTGCTCGTGAAGAACATCGGGCGCGTGGCTGGATCGCTCTGATCCACCAACCCACCTGATCTAGCAGCAGCGGACAGCGAGACCGGGCGGGCGGGCGGGAAAGATACCCGACCCGCCCGGTTCGTCGAAAGAGAGGCAGTCGATGAAGGTACGCAACAAGAACTTGGCGGGTTCGGAGCTGATCCTCGGTGACGTGAGCTACTGCGGGGATGCGGAGGGCGTGTTCGACGTGCCCCCCGCGCAGGGCAACTGGCTCTGCGGAACGCCGGGCTGGTCCCCCTACGACGGGAAGTCCGTCGGGTCGGTCGTGTCGCGCCCCCCGGAGATGACCGAGGAGGACCATGCGCAGCAGCTCGTGCGTGAAGCGGCGCGGGCTCAGGTGGTCCCACCCCCGCCCTTGCCGCCCCCCGCGCTCGGAGCGCCGCCTCCGCCTCCGTCGCCCCCGCCGCCCCCGCCGCCCCCGCCGGCCGAAGGCCCTGATCTGGACCGGATGACCGCAAAGGAGCTGATCGCGACCGCGGAGGACTACCGGCTCCAGGGCTACGAGATCGATCTCTCCAAGGCACGCACCAAGAACGAGATCAAGGCCACCATCGCCGCAGTGATCTTCGAGAACGACGCCACGGGCGTCGAAGGGGTCTGAGCTGTGCAGGGAGCACGTGGCGACGACGTCGGCGACTACTTCGATCGAGGGCTCGGTCCCACGCGCGCTGTCACTGTGGGGTCGGCTGCGTCGACGCACAACACCGACGCAGAGGGCGCGCTCGCTCCGGGCAGTTACCTCGTCTATGCCACGAGCCCCGGCGGCTCCGACGTGGTGTGGGTGAAGTTCATCCCCTACGTGGTGGGGGAGACACCTACCGCCATGCTCGCGGCGGTTCCTGCCACTCCGCTCCTCGCTGGGGTGCAGCCCTTCGAGGTCCATATCCGCCCCGGCCACAACGACCGCGTCGTCGTCCGGGCGACGGGAGGGACCGCGGTGCTCTATCTGACGCAGCGCAGCCGCATCCGCAAGTTGTAGCCAGGCGGCGCATGTCGCACTTCCCGATCACGGCGAGCGAGAATCGGAACTTCAACACCGAGGCCAAGGGCACGGTGATCAAGATCTCGATCGTTGACAACGACATCGCCGACGTCGTCGTCGCTGGCTTCAATCGACTGGTCGTGGAGCGCTCCACCAACGGTGGGCTCACATGGGCTACGGCGTCAGTCCCGAGCGAACAACCTGCGCTCGTCCCGACGCAGATCGCCTACGAGTGGCGCGACCGATCGGGTGATAGTAGCTACCAGTACCGAGTCCGCTACCGCAACTCGACCACGGATGACTTGACGGACCCGAGCGACGCCATCGAGGGTGTAGGGCTCGCGATCAGGAACATCCTGACGGTGCCCGAGCTGAAGGCCCGCTACTTGTTTGGGCTCGACTTGACGAACGACGCCGGAGAGACGCTTACCGACGACGTGTTCGAGCACTACATCATGTCGGCGATCCGTTGGCTGGAGCATCAGATCGACATCTCGATCCTGCCCACGCAGTTCATCGAGAAGCACGACTACTACGTCCAGGACTTCGCCGCGTTCCAGTTCATTCAGCTTGACCAGTACCCCGTGATCGAGGTCAGCGAGTTCCGCGTTCAGTATCCGTCGGGCCAGAACATCATCCAGTTCCCCCCCGAGTGGTTCCGTGTGAATGCGGCCGAAGGGCATGTGCAGATCATTCCGACGGCGGGCACGTTGTCGGAGATTCTGATCGGTCAAGGTGGGTCCTTCCTGCCGGCGATCTACACGGGCTTGCAGCACTTGCCGCAGCTCTTCGAGATCACCTACACGGCTGGGTTCGAGGACGGGAAGATCCCGCGCAACATCATCGACGTGATCGGCATGTTCGCATCGCTCGGCCCATTCAATATCTTCGGCGACTTGATCGCGGGCGCAGGTATCGCGACAATCTCTCTTTCGCTCGATGGGCTGTCGCAGAATATCGGGACCACGTCGTCGGCCACGAACGCCGGGTACGGAAGTCGGATCATTCAGTACCTCAAGCAGATCAAGGAGCAGATCCCCATGCTCAGGCGCTACTACAAGCGGGTCGGCGGGATGGTGGTCGTGTGAGACCTCCGGCTCCCGCCACGCTGCCGAGCCGTAGCGTCGAGATCCCCTCGGCGGAGGTACCTCGACTCCCCGGGGGCGTCGACGGCCCCGCCGTACCCACGGGCGCGGAGCTGCCCACCAAGAGCAAGACGCGCGCTGATTTTCGCGAGAGCGAGTTCCGCCGCGTCATCGCCCAGCACGGCAAGTACGTGACGTGGCGCAAGGCATTGATGTGCGCGTGTCTGACGGAGACCACCACACAAGCGGCGATCAACTGCACGATCTGCGATGGGTCGGGCTTCCACTACGTCGACCCGATGCTCGTTCAGGCGCACATGGTGCAGTTCGACAAGAGCACTCGGATCTTCGAGAAGTTCTCCATGTGGCTCGATGGTAAGTGCTCCATCACGATGCTACCCGAGCATCGGATCGGGTTCCGTGACTCGATCGAGATGCGGGACTCGATCATCGCCTTCAACGAGATCCTGGTGAAGGGCAATCGGCGGGGGATCCGCAGCGCGCTACCCGCGCGCACCGACACGGCCCGCTACCGCATCGTGAACGTGACGCGGATCGCGGCCTACTTGAACGGCGCTCCGCTGTTCTTGGACGACGCGTACTACCGGATCACGGACAACGGCTGGATCGAGTGGACGGCGGCTGGCGCAGCGGCCGTACCCGACGGGACGCGGATCAGCATCCGATACGAGTTCCACCCCGTGTGGATCATCCAGAGCTTCCCCCACGGGCTCCGCGACGACACCAGCGGGCGCAAGTCCCCCAAGGGCGTCGACCGGATCATCGCGCACCCGATCCAGGGCGCCGCGTTCCTCGACTTCTTGCTCGACGCCAACCTCCCCGCGGAGACGGTCGCGCCCGTCACGGGGGCCCCATGAGCATCGTCAGGATCGACCTGAGCAAGCTCACCGGAGCGCTCGCGGGCGCGCTGCCCCACAAAGCGGACACACAGCGCGTGTTGCAGGGCATTGGCGCCGCGGCCGTGCAGAAGTGGAAGCGCTTAGCGCAAACGGAGTTGACGTCGTCTTCACGAGACTACGCCGCAGGGATCCAGGTCTTCTACGAGGGGAACAGCGCGTTCGTCGAGCTGGTCGGGACCCTGCCCAACCTGATCGAAAACGGTTTTCCGGGCGGCGACATGCGCGATTGGATGCTCAAGTCGCCCAAGGCCAAGCGCGGCAAGAACGGGCGCTACCTCGTCATCCCCTTCCGGCATGGCACTCCGGGCACGGGGGGGCGTAACGTCGGGACAGCGATGCCCGCTGCCATCCATGACGTCGCGAAAGTGCTGGGCGCCACGCTGAGCCGCCCGGGGGTGGGTGGCAGAGACGGCAAGACCGCGTGGGGTGAACGGCTACACGCCGGGCTCTCGATGGGCAAGACCGCGCGCAAGATCCTCTTGCGCAAAGAGAAGTCCTGGCACGCGTCCTCGATCTACACGGGCATGGTGCGCAAGGAGAAGACCTACGAGCGCGCGACGCAGTCCTCCTACCAGACCTTCCGCACCATCTCTGAGCGCGTGATCCGCGGCGAGAAGGACGAGCAGGGCAAGGCGACGCAGCACTGGTATCACCCCGGGGTTGCTGCACGTAGGTTCGCTCCCAAGGTGCAGAAGCACGTCGAAAAGCTGGCCATGGGGATCCTCACCCAAGCTCTGCGGGGTCGGTGATGGGGCGCAAGGACAGAGTCGAAGCGAAGAACCCGGGCGCGTCCTATGGCGCGACCATCGAGGACTTCTTTGACGGCCCCGAGCTGGCCGAGGCGCGCACGAGCGGCGTGATGGTCGAGCGCATCCTCCTCGCTGTGCTGAAGTCCGAGATGGCGCGGCTCGCCGACCCCGTGAACGTGGCGGAGACGACGCGCTTCTTTCGGCACATCTTCGATCCGCTGGCGGGCGCCGAAGAGCGCGCCGAGTACGTGGCCAACTTCCAGCGCCGGTCGCCAGCCGTGGTGCTTGGCTACCCCCGCACCGTGGTCGACTTGCCGATCCTGTCGATCACTCTCGGCGAGGAAAGTGAGAGCGAACCGAGCTACCTCGGGGACTACATCGGCGAGTCACTGCCCGAGGAGAAGGACCCTTACGCTGAATATGTGGGTGCGCACTTTCAGCAAACATTCAACATTTTCTGTTACGCGGAGCACCCCGTTGTGTGCGCGTACCTCTACCACTTCACCAAGCTGATCCTCCTGTCGGCCAAGCCGTTCATGCTACAGGCTGGCATCGTTGACCCCCGCCTTTCTGGGGGTGATCTGGCTCCTGACGAAGGCTACACGCCCGAAAACGTCTTCGTGCGCGTGGTTCGCTTGAGCTGCCAGAGCTTGTCTTCGATGCCACTATTGAAGCTTGATCCGGTGGGGTTCCGCATCACGGGGATCTTCATGGACGACGTTCAAGTTGACGGGGTTCAAGGTGGCGTCACCCCGTACGCCGAGGGTTCCGATGAGTGAGCATGGACGGAAAATAGGCATTGTGATACGACGGATCAACAACCGTGCGCCGCCCCCGCAAGATCGAGGACTCACCCATGCCTGACCCCGAGGATTCGATGCCCGAGGTCCCCCCGCAGGTCCCCCCGCAGGTCCCCCCGCAGGTCCCCCCGCAGGTCCCCCCGCAGGCCCTCCCCGATCGGCGCCTCAAGTTGACGGCGGTGCAGCACTTCCGCGGCAACGCGTCGCCGCTCGCCGCGGCCTTCTTGCACTGTGAGTGCCTCGCGCCTCGCACGCGCAAGCTCGCCGCCGAGGAATGGGACGCGGAGTTTCAGCTCTTCAAGACGAGGGAGCGTTAGCCATGGCCAGCAGCATTTTCTTTGGCGGGCGCCGGATCAACGTCCCCCAAGCAGTGAGCATCATCGACGCTAGCGAGCTGGCGGGGGTCAGTCAGTCAGCCGTCGGGATCGTGGCGCTCCTCGGCACGGCCGAGGGCGGTAAGCCGCTCAGCGTCGACTCGACCTACTCGGACTACACGCGGCCTGGGAAGATGATGGCCACGTATCGATCGGGGGATCTGCGGGTCGCGGGCCAGTTCTGTTTCGAGCCCAGCCTCGACGACGCGGTCCCCGGCGGCGCACAGCGCATCGTGGCCGTCAAGGTCAATCCGGCCGTGCAAGCCTCGTTGACGCTCCCCGACGGAGCGGCAGCGGACTCGGTGGACATCACCGCGCGGGACTGGGGCCTGTTCACGAACCAGATCAACGTCACGGTCGCGGCGGGCACCGTCCAGGGCAAGAAGATCACCGTGATCTTCGAGACCGAGACCGAGGTCTTCGACGACGTCGGCGGGGACACGATCCTCGACTTGCTCTACACGCCCGGGACCGAGGGCTACGGGACGGCGCTCGCGACGAAGACCGCGTCGCTGCTGTCGGTCGCGGCGACGAAGGCGGAGACGGGCCTCGTGGCCGAGCGGACGGCGGACATCGCGGCGCCGGGCACGTTGGAGTACCTGTCGAGTGACGCCGGGGACACGACGCAGACCGTAACGGTCTATGGGCTGAGTGGCACGACGCCGGTCAGCGAGACCGTCACCCTGAACGGTACGACCGTTGTGGCTGGTACGCAGAGCTTCTCGAAGGTGCTCGGCGTCGTGAAGAGCGCGGCGACCCTCGGCACGGTCACCGTGCGCTCGACGTTCCCCACGACCTTGTTCTCGCTCACGGCGGGTGTGCTCACGCGCGGCGTCGTGCTGCTCACGAACATGCCGGCGGCGAGCGTCTTGACCGTGTCCATCGACACGAACGCGGCCGTCGACGTGGCGGTGTGGGGGCGCTCGGCGACGGGCGCGGCCATTGCCAACCGCTTCGACATGACCAACGGGGCGTCCGTTCCCGTGGTCGGCGCGACGGTGTTCGGCGGGCTCGACGTGCTGGCGCTCGGCGACGTGGCTGGCGCGCGGACGGTCACCGTGTCGGTGACGGCGATCAGCGCCTCTCTGAGCCTCTACAACACCGTTCAGAAGCTCGTCGACTACCTCAACTCTCGCGACGGCATCACGGCCACCGCGAGCGTCAGCAACCCGACCACCTACGACCCCGCCGACCTGGACGCCGTCACGGGGCAGACCATCATGGGCGCGGCCTACGACTTCCTCGGCGACTTGCAGGCGTTCGTCGACGCGCTGAACGCTGGCAGCGCCTACGTGTCCGTGGAGGTCGCCTCGAGCGCCACGGCGGCGCCGGCCAACACATCGGGCGCCATCTTCCTCACGGGCGGGACCGAGGGCACGGTCACGGCCGACGAATGGCTCCAGGCGTTCGACCTGTTGCGCGCGCGGCGCGTGAACACGATCGTCCCCCTCACGCGGGACCCGGCGATCCATGCGCTCCTCGCGCTCCATCTCGTGTGGCGGGCCGGGCGCGGGCGCTCGGAGGCGAACGGCTACGTCGGGATCGGCACGGCCGGCGGCGCGGGTGAGACCAAGACCAACATCAAGTCGCAGATCCGTACGCTCGCCACGCGGCACATCTCGGCGATTTCGGAGGAGTGCAAGCGCTCCAACCCCGACACGCTCACCGAGGAGTGGTTCCCGCCGTACATCTACGCGGCGATTGCGGCGGGCATGCAGGCGGGCTCACCGATCGGCGAGCCGCTCACCCACAAGCGCCCCTTCGTGTCGGACACCCGCCGCGACTCCTCGTGGACCGTCCAAGATGACGACGAGGAGATGATCGACGCGGGGCTGATGTTTTCGGAGATGGTCGACCGCGTGGGCGTGCGCTGGGTGCGCTCCATCACCACGCACCTGGCCGACGACAACAAGGTGTTCTGCGAGATGTCCGCGAACGAGTCCGCGAACACCGCGGTGTTCGAGTTCCGGCGCGCGCTCGAACAGAGGGTCGGACACCGAGGGCTCGCGGGCTCGGCCGCGTCCATCAAGGGCCTCGCGGCCGACGTGCTCAACCAGCTCACGGGCCCCGAGGGCGTGGCGGTCGCGTGGCGGAATCTCAGCGTCGAGCAGATCGGCGACGTGTTCCCGGTGAGCGTGGAGATCGCCCCGACCCTCCCGATCAACTGGATCCCGATCACTGTCCACCTGGTGGCGATTCGACAGGCGGCGTGATCCCATTCGAGACTTGAACGATGCTAACCGAAGCTAACAACGTTGCTCGATTCCTGCCCAAGCGGGGGTTTCACGTCGATCCGAAGATCGGCGCCAGCGCTCCCGTGACAGCAGGCTGTAACCGCCTGGGCGGCGGCCATAGCTCTCAGGTTCTCCGCGGCATTCTTGTCGCGGTCGTGCTCGGCACCACATGCGTCGCAGGTCCAACGGCGCTCGCCGAGCGAGAGGTCGGCATAGACGACGCCGCACCCGGAGCACGTCTTGCTGCTCGGATACCAGCGGTCGGCAACGACGACCGCGCTTCCTACGAGAGGGGCCTTGTACGCGAGTTGCCGGCTGACCTCCGACATCGCTGCGTCCATCACGGACTTGGCGAGCCTCCTGTTCTTCGTCATGCCGACAACGTTCAGATCCTCGATGCCAATCCAGCGAAACCGCTTGACCAAGCTCGTGGTGAGCTTGTGCGTCACATCCCGTCGAATGTTGGCAATGCGCTCGTGGAGCCTCTGGATCTGCGCCTTGGTCTTGTGCCAGTTCTTGCCTCCTCGTGTGCGCCGCGACAGCTCTTTGTTAAGCCGTCGCAGCTTGGTTTCGTGTGCTCGCAGAGCACGAGGCGCCTCGATCCGCTCTCCGGTGGAGAGCACGGCGAGATCGACGATACCGAGGTCTACACCGACCACTGCTTGGGTTTCGCAGCGATGGGGGTAGGACCAACGGGATTCGTCGACCTCGACCTGGAGAGAGACGTACCAATATCCTGCGCGCTTCGTGAAGCGTGCGGAAAGCACCTTGCCCGGAAAGCGGAGCGCTTCCCGTGTGCGTACCCAACCGAGCTTGGGGATCTTGATCTTTTTGCCGTCGAAGTGAAGCGCACGGCCCTCGATCGCGAAGCTAGGGGTGCTCCGCTTCCTCGACTTGAAGCGCGGGTAGCCGGGTTTCTGCCCGAACTTCACCCGGTGGAAGAAGTTGGTGAAGGCCGCGCCGAGGTCAGAGAGAGCTTTGTTGGTGATCGCCCACGGCAGTTCGGTCATCCAGGGGAACTCGACAGACTTGACGGAGTTCAACTCGCCGTTGATTTTCTGCCAGGATGGTTTCTCGCCGGCCGCGTGTTGCTCCTGCCAGCGCGCCAAGCCCCAGTTGAACGTGAAGCGCGCTGTCCCCGCGCAGCGCTCCAACCACGATGCCTGGACGTTGTTCGGGTCGAGCCGGATCCGATGAGCGAGGATCAAATGCCCATTTCCTTGCGGACGAGGCGTCGGAGCAACTCGGAGATCGATACGTCAAGGCGCTTTGCTTCCAACCGAAGCCACGCCAAGAGCGGTGGGTCGAGGTGGATCTTGATGCCCTGGACTGGCTGTCGCTTCTTTGGAGCCGGCACGGTCATCAACATAGCCGGGTCCAACAATGGCGTCAAACGGCAACTGATGCGGTCTTTGGTTAGCTGCCCGAAACCGTGTACGATCATTGGCGAACATGAAGTTCGTCGGAGGGCTTAACTCCCATGGCCGGTAGAGGGCTCGTCCTGAGCGGTGCGCGTGCTCGATTCACCATAGACGGTGTACGAGTGATGTACGCGACGAACGTAAGCTACTCCGAGGAGATCCAGCAGGACCCCGTCGAGGTGCTGGATCAGCTCGAAGTCGCGGAGCACGTCGCGACCGCGTACCGCGTCACGCTCAGCGCGCAGTTCGTGCGGGTGATCACCAACCCGATCAAGAACCGCGACGGCGTCGTGCTCTTCCCCCGCCTCGAAGACATCCTCCGACACCCCGAGATGACGGCGACGGTCGAGGACTCGGTCACCGGAACGATCGTCGCCACGATCCAGCGCGTGCGCCCGTCGCGTTACACGCAGAACATAGGCGCGCGTGGCATCGTCCTCCAGGACGTGGAGTTCGTCGCGATCCGCATCATGGACGAAAGCGAGATCGTCTAGCCATGAGCCTCATCGACCCGCGCAAGGCGCTCGCCGATCTTGGAGAGAAGAAGTCCGAGGACGGCGAGCAAGGGCTCGCCCCGATCACCAAGATCCACCTCGACGTCGAGGGGACGCGGGGCAAGCGCTACAAGCACACCTTCACCTTCAAGGTCCCGACCCTCGGGGATCAGGTGAAGATCGCGCAGCTCAAGGCGAACTACCTGCCGATGGGTGCGGCAGCGGACCCCAACGGGTTCGCGATCGTCGAGCAAGTCAGCTTCCTGACCGTCACGATCGACCCGAAGTCGCTGCCGGACTGGTGGGACGTGTGGAACCTCTACGACGCGACGCCGATCTCGGCGCTGTACAAGGAGGTCACCGCGTATGAGCGTCGATTTCACGGCGGCGCGGCGGCGCGAGATCTCGATCACGGCGGCGAAGGAGTGGCTCCAAAGGCCGGACAAGACGGCGGCGGAGACGACTCGGAGGGCGATGCTTCTGTGGGCGAGGAAGCATCGGCTCCCGCTCAACGACGCAAGACTCTTGCGTCTTCGGCTGGACGAGGTGCTTGACCACGTCGTTCAGCTCGAAGCCGCGGAGAGCATCGACGCGGAGCACATCGCCGACCTGCGTGAGCGTTTTCGTGCCGAGAGACTAGGTGGTGGTGTCGAGCCGGAGGTGCGCATCAACCGCGGCGAGGACGCCAAGGCGATCGCCGACACCCCCCACTTGACGGGCGACCTCGAATGGGACGCGATGGAGCTGGCGGCGACGGCCCCTGACCGGGATCTCTGATGAGCGATACGCGCCACAAGACGGTGATCGAAGTAGCGGTCGACGATCGACAGATCGTCGGGTTGTCTCGGACGCTGGAGCGCGCCTTCGACGACCGCTCGCTCGATCGCTTCGAGAAGGCGCTCGACCGCATCGCCGCCAAGATGGAGGGGCTCGGGAAGGCAGGGGGCGCAGGCGCCGCGCTTGGTGGCGGGCTTAGCCCTGCCGGGCGAGGAGGGGCACGGGAAGGGGGCGCGCTGGCCCAAGAGATGCGCCTCTTGCGCGAGGAGCTGAAGCGCTCCAACGAGATGTCTCGTCGCGCGGGGGGTGGAGGGGGCGGGAGCCGCGGCACAAGCTCGAACACCATCGCCGGTGGCATGTTCAAGTTCCACATGCTCCAGCAGTTGATGGGTATGGGCCCCGGCATGCTCGGAGGTAGCGCGACCGCGTCGGCGCTCGGATCGATCCCATACATCGGCGGGACCCTCGGCGCAGCAGCGCAGACGAGCGTGCGCCTATACAACGAGTACGCGCAGCAGCAGATGGCGCAGGCCGGCGTGTTCGGCGGCACGGGCGTCGGGCCCGGCATGGACGCGCTCGTGCGACAGGGCGTTGGCGCCTTCGGCCTCGCACCCGGCGCGGTGCCCGGGATGGTCGCGCAGTTTGGCGGCACGAGCGGGCTCACCGGGGACCGACTCAGCGGTGCGTTCGGGACGCAGCTCGCGTTGTCGCAGCTCCTCGGCGTCAACAACGCGGGCTCCATGATCGGCGCGGCCGAGATGAGCGGAGGGCGCGTGGACGACCCCGCCGCGTTGATGCAAGAGGCGGTCGGCGCGGGGCTCTTGGCGGGGATCCGGGAGTCACGGCTCGATCAGCACATGCAGCAGATGGCGTCGTTCACCGAGGACGCGCGGACGCGCGGCATCCCCTTGGCGCCGGGGAGCGTGATGGCGCTGTTCACGGCGTTCCGCGGAAGCGGCGCGTCTTTCGCAGGGGAGGCGGGAAGTCGCTTTGCGGGCAACTTCGGCCAGGGCATGGCGAGCGCCGGACGCGGACGCGGGTTCGCGCAAGGGTTAGCCCTCCGCGCCGCCGGTTTCGGCTCCGGGGCGTCCTACCAGGAGTCCTTGGAGCGCCTCGAAGCGCGGGACCCCGAGACCATGCGAGCGTTTGTGGAATCGCTGCGCGGCATGGCCGGTGACTCCGACACAGGTGCGTACCTGATGCGGTCCGCGATGGAGGGCCTCGGCGTCGACATGAGCGCCGTGCAGAGCCGCGAGCTGTTCGAGAACGGGATGGTGGTCGATGGGGCAGAGGGAGCGCGTGCCCGCACAGCAGAGACGCTACGCGGGCGGCGCGCTACAGCGGGGGGGATCTTCGGAGCAGGTGCGTTTTCGGGGGGCATGGCCCTCCAGAGGCAGGCAATCGGGTCGACGCAGGCTGAGAGCGCGCAGGCGATCCAGAACCTCGACTTGCGGATCATGGGCGCGGGGCTCCAGGCGCTCAGCCCGGTCATCAGCGCTTTGGTAGGAGCGCTCGATCGACTCACTACAGCATTCACAGAGGGGGGGTTTAGTCGACTGGCTACGGAAGCGCTGGCGATCGCCCTAGAGCCACTAGGGTTGCAGACGGACACATCGGGCAATCAAATGACGACAGGGGACGTTCTCGTCCGCGCGGGAAATGTAGCTCAGTGGGCGCTCAATACCGGAGCGGCCGAAGTGCTCGAAGCGGTGGGGGCAGAAGGGCTAGCCCGCCGGTCGCGAGAGGCGGCGGAGCAAGCCACAGAATACGAGGCGAGACGAGAACAAGATCGGAGTGCACTCCCTGGACTAGCCCCCGCGCTCGCAGGGCCGATTACTCCAGGGGCCCTAGTCCCCGTTCCCACTGGAGATGAGGTCTCCTCGAACCTCCGCATCGCGGCGGAGGCAACCAACCGCGCTGCCGATGAGATCGACCGTCGAGGCAACTTCCAAGTCGGTGACATCACGATCGAGTGAGCAATGGCGCGAAGCACGTACGAGCCATCGGCGACGCACACCCGAGTCCGACTGGAGTTCCACTCGTTCAACGACGGGTTCTCCGGGGTGGTCGAGGGCTACGATCCGGGTTTCGGTCGAATCGTCTCATGCAGCACGACCAAGCAGTTCGGTGACGCCGCCGGCAGTTTCACCATCGTCGTCAAGAAGCCTTCCGAGGAGCACGTAACGGCCGGCATCGCCACGCCCGGAACGGGCACGGCTCAGAGCTGGACGCGTTTGTGGGACGACCCCGAGGGGACGTGGGTCTTCATCCAGTGGATCTGCGACGGCGAGCCTATCGACGGCATGCTCGGGATCCTCGACTCCGTGTCAGAGAGCGTGACTCGGCAGGGGCTTGGGGAGCGCGCGGAGATCTACACTCTCACGGGGCGCGACGTCGGCAAGGTGCTGGAGCAGACCGTTGCGTTCGTCAACGTTTACGACATCGGCGCGGCCGTCGGGATCGCCGGCATCTACCAGCGCGGCTCGGGGAGCATCAGCGGCCCTCCGGGACGGTTCGTCGAAGCGTTGCTCGACATCTGGATCGGCAACTACTCGCTCACCCAGCCGTGGCGTCTACCCCCCGGGCTCGGCGGCGGGAGCTTTTACGATCTCCTGCGGCAGCGCATCTCGTGCAAGAGCGAGGAGCACGACGGATTCGACTCCTACCCGGCCTTGATCGCTCCCGACCAGGATGGGAAGAACCTGTGGTCGATGCTTCAAGAGGTATGCAACGGGATGATGAACGAGCTGTGGATCGATCTCGGTCCTCCCCCCAGCGACAGCCGCGCGTTGCACACCGGGCTCGTGCCCACGGTTACCCTCCGGCGCAAACCGTTCAAGACCCACGGCGATCACATGCACTGGGATCAACTCATCACCCACACGTTGGATCTGGGCGACGTGGCCGGTCGGCAGATCGCCAAGGGTGGACCGGCGCACCGTTTCAACTACTGGCTCCTTGACGTAGCGGGGCGACAAGGTGTCGAGCTGCAAGCTGTCTTACAGCAACACGGTGCTCAGAATGGCCGCCCCGGCTCGATCCCGATCTGGAACCTCGCCAGTATCGAGAAGCACGGGTTGCGCAAGTGGCAGCAGTCCACCCCGTACATGCTCTTGGCATCAAGAGAGCGCGGGACGAACTTCGCGCGGCTCGCCGGCAACTGGCTCCGGCGTTTGCATGACTGGTACGTGATCGCTCCGATGCAGTTGAGTGGCACGGTGCAGACGACGCGCGTCATGCCGGAGATCCGAATCGGGCATCGCGTACGGGAGATCCGACGTGACGGCGTCGTCATGTACTATGTCGAGGGCGTGGCCAACAACTACGCATACTCGAAAGGGGGGCAAACCACGTTGACGCTGACACGCGGCGAGTACGAAGGCGAAGAGCTGCTCAATCGCGTCTACAGCGAGATGGCCCGACAGCCCGTCACCGTCATCCGCACGACCGACAGCGAGCTGCTCTCGGAGGACTTCGACACGATGGTGTCGCAGATCGCCGGGGGGGAGGTCGGGTTCAGCACGACGTCGATCACCGACGAGGGCTTGGAGGGCGTCGACCTCTTCGAGGTTGATCCCGCGCGAGCCTCGGAGGACACCGGCGACGTTGACATGGACTTCATGGCCGACGAGCCGGTCGACATGGACTTCACCGATCAGCCGTCCCCTTCCGAAGAGGACGCAGCGCGCGCATATCGAGGCGAGCAGGAGCAAACGATCCAGATGGAGCCTTTCGTCTTTGAGAGCGACAACGTGACCTTCGATCAAGAAGCGCTCGAAACGGGCGAGCCTATCCCAGTCGACCCCGATCTCTCGTTCCCTGACGACGACGACCCGATCGGGGGGCTACCGTGAGTCGCAGCCGCTTCAAGACCACGCGTAGCAGCGCGGGCGGGGTGTACCAGGCCGGGCTTGACGTGCGGACGCGCGGGGAGCCACGTCCCTTCGAGACCACGCGCGGCCCCTATAGAGGCGTGGTGATCGAGACGTACGTCACGGGGAGCGAGAACCGGAGCGAGAGCGCGTTCTCCGTCGAGGCCGACGTCGTGCTCGTGCGCAGCGGCGCTCGACTTAGCCGGGTGCCTGTCCTGTCGAGGTGGGGTGTCAACGACGCGGCCCCGTGGGTCCCCCGTAAGACGACTCGTACGTTGTCGGGCGACCCACTGAACGTCGACGGTACCATCACGCGGCGAGGTCGCTTCGTCGAGCTGGCGTCGGTGCTCAGCGATCTCGACGGGGACGTGGTCCTCGTGGACTACATCGAGGGCGACTTCCGCTTCCCTGTGGTCACGGGTGCCTACCCGCACCCCCACTCGCACAGGGAGGTGATCGAGGGCGACGGTTGGGCCGAGGCCGAGGGTGGTTCCGAGCGAGGCACGCCGCACGACAAGGAGAGTTTCTTTCGCTTTGCCGGCGCGGAGGTGCGCATCAACAGCGCGGGCGACGTGCTCCTTGACACCGTAGGTGCGACGTCGGACCGCGTCGACGAGGACCCCGCTGAGGGCCAAGGCCAAGTGCGGATCCGCGTGAAAAGCTCCAAGCGCCTCACCGTCGAGATGGATGGCACGGACGTGCTCGAAGTTTGGAAGGACGCGGGGCAGGTTCGGATCGATCTCGGGGAGGACGCTACGCAACGCCTCGTACTGGGGGACGACAACAAGGGGGCGTTCGACAACTTCAGAACGGCACTCACTACTTGGGTCGCTCTCGTGAAGACCGGGATTGAAGCCGGTGGGGGCACGCTCGTCAACACGGCGTTCGAGATGGCCATCACACAGCTCGGTGTGGACATGGGCAACGCGCTGTCTGACCTCGTCAAGGCGAAGAAGTGACTCGCAGGGCGGACTGCGGTAGGCTTCCCCCGTGCCCTCAGATCTCGGACGTGCGCTCGCCGACCCGGGAAGGACCACGATTCAGGTCCCCGGCAGTTCCGACGCGCCCGAGTCCGATCTCGTGACGGGCTTCGCCAATGGGTTCGTGTTCGAGCTGCTCGACATCCGGGAGTCACAACCTCTACAAGTTCACGCCCTTGTGCTCAACCCCCAGCGCTATGAGTTGACCGAGCCACACTCGTCCACGCTCACTCCAACCGAGGACAACACGGTCGTCGACGAGAGCGTCGGCATCATCCAGCGGACGGTCATGATCGAGGGTACGTTCGGCGTTCGCAAGCGTGCGGCACGCGCCTTCGAGGGGGCGCAAGGTGGCGGTCGTGAGCTGACTGGAGCCGAGCACTTCAAGGGCTTGCGCAACATGTTCCGACGCTACTCCCTATTGAAGCAGAGCGCGGACGCGGCGGCCTACATTCGATTGATTCTGCATGTTCTGCGAGATGACGATCATCTCATCCTGGCGCAGCCGGTGTTCACGACCCCCCGCGACGTGAAGTCGACGCGAATGCACTACCAGTACCGGATCACGGCGCAGGCCATCGGCGACGCGGCGGAGATCTCTCGCCTCCGACGGCGTGCGGCGCGCTCGGGGTCGGACATGCTGACGGAGGGGATGCGCGGGCTCTCCAACGCGTTCCACGACGCGCGTGCGAGTTTTGCGGAGGTCAACAAGTTCATCGGCTTGATCCGCGGCAAGATCGGAAACATCAACGCCGTCATGGTCAACGTCGGCCAGTTCATCAACGCCGTGGGCAACGCGATCGGGAACGTGGGCGCGCTCATTCAGTACCCGATCCAACTCGCCGCAACCGTGGTCGTGCAGGTGGCAGACGCCGCCGATTTCCTTGCAGAGTCTGTCGTGGATGCTGCGCTCGGGCCCGAGGCCGAGGCTGCGCGGAGCCTGCGACGCATCGAGGAGGCCATCGATCGCATCGTGGCCTTCCCAGAGCGGTTTGAGGCGCTCAGCCCGGCGCAGACCTTGGGGGCGTACCGGGGTGAGAACACGCTCACAGAGCGCGATATGGCCGACGGCACGGCTGGCGCGACAGACGGCTCTCGGACGCGCGTGGCGTACGGCTCGGAGGGCTCGGCGGGTTTCGACACATCGGACTATCGTGGCTCGGTCTCGCTGCGCTTGACGCGAGGCGACACCTTGGAGGGCCTCGCTTCGCGGTACGGCGTGCCGATGGAGTTGATCATCCTGATCAACGACTTGAGCGCCCCCTACTTCCACCCTGGCGGAGGACCGGGGCTGCTCTCGCCGGGCGATGAGATCTTGATACCGACGCGCGAGTTGTCGGGTGCGACGGGGCTCCACTCAACCAGCAGCTACTTCTCGATCGGCGACGCGCTCTACGGCGTCGACTTGGCCATCGACATGGATCGGCTGCGCACAGAAGGCGTGCTCGATCTCCGCGACCCCGTGAGCGAACGCGCAGGTGACGCAGACCTCGTGCATGGGCTAGCCAACGTAGTCCAAGGGGCGGCGATCACCATCTACACCGAACGCGGGTCGACGGCGTTTCTCCCCCAGGTGGGGGTCAACCGCAACATTGGCCGCAAGGGCACGATCGAGCACGTCATGTTGACGTCGCTCAACCTGCGCGAGGCCATCCTCGCGGACAGTCGGATCGAAGGGATCGCGGAGTCTGCGGTCGTGCTTGACGGCGACGTGTTGACCCAGGAGATCACGCCAATCGTAACGGGGCGGCGACGTGGAACAACGCTCGTGCTACCCTTCGGGCGGAGTAGCGGGGTGTAATGCCGGTTTTTCGCCCTCGAACCCGGGTCGAGATCCTCCGCAGCATGGCGGCGCGTGTGGTAGCGCGCTCGGCCCTCGCGCGCCTCGAAGACAACTCAGCTGTGCGGCACATCTTGGCCGCGGCGGCGAACGAGCTTGCCGAGGTGTACTTTCAGCTCGCGCGCCTCCGACAGCTCTTCTCGATCGATACGGCGACGGGCTCTGATCTCGATCTACGCGCCGCCGAGATCCAGCCGGGGTCCATCTCGCGCAGGGCCGCGGGCTACGCGTCGGGCGACGTGGTGTTCTCGCGCGTGACCACGGTCGGGACCGTGACCATCCCCGCGGGTACCATCGTGGCCGCCGAGGACGCCGAGGGCCTGATCCGCTACCGCACGACGGTCTCGGGATCCATCACGCCGGGCAATACGTTGTCGGGAGCGGTGGGCGTGGTTGCTCTCGACGCGGGTGTGCGGGGCAACGTCGCGAGCGACGAAATCCGGCGCTTCGTGACGCGCGTGGCGGGCGTCACGGGGGTGACGAACGGAACGGCCTTTGACAACGGCGCCGACCGTGAATCCGACCGTGATTTCCGAGCACGGCTCAAGGCGTACGTGCGCTCGCTCGCGCGTGGGACGGTCGCAGCGTGCGAGGGGTTCGCGCGCAACGTCCGCCTCGCCGATGGGCGGAGAGTGCTCTTTGCCAGGATCGTTGAGTCCGCGACCCCCGCCGGGTACGCGGAGTTGTACATCGACGATGGGACCGGCAGCGTCGACGAATACAGCTCGGGCTACCTCACTACCCCCGACGTGGTGCTCGCATCAGCCGTAGGTGGCGAGACTCGTGTGTTCACGACCGAGAGGCCCGTTCGTGACGACGGGTCGTTCGTGCTGAGCGTCAATGCAGTCCCCCTAGTGCGCAACACTGACTACTACTTGAACGCCGCCACGGGCCAAGTAGATCTTGTCGTCGCCCTGTCGGCGAGCGACGTCGTGCGCGCTGAGTATCGGTACTTCATCGGGCTCATCCAGCAGACGCAGAAGGTCATCGACGGGGACCCCGACGACCGGATCTCTTACCCCGGAGTACGCCCCGTAGGAGTCATCGTCTACGTGCGCGCCCCGGCGGCGATCTTCCAGAGTGTCGAGGCCGCAATTGCAGTCGCCAACGGGTTCGACGTCGACGACGTCTCGGCCGAGTGCGTGCGGGTGATCCAGAGCTACATCAACACGCTGGACATCGGAGCGCACGTGATCGGGGCTGAGATCATCGAGCGCGCCATGGGCGTGCCCGGGATGGCGAACTTCCGGTTCCTGGCACTTTCGGGCTCGATACCCCCCGTCGCCGATGGGCTGATCCTCCCCTACCAAGTCGCGCGCATCGCGGCAGCTTCGATCACGCTCACGTGAGGATGTTCCGATGGCAGCCCTAATCGTATTCAATGACGGAACCCCCCACACCGGAACGGTGGATGGGGGGAGCCTTACGGAGATCACGCTCAGCAACTTCGACAACACAGGCGTGCTTGGCTGGGCGTGGACGATCATCTACCGCCCCATTGGGTCGGGGGCCGTGCTGTCGAGCGCGACATCGCCCACGCCAACGTTCACGCCGGACGTGCGCGGTACGTACCTAGTTCGTCTTTTCACGTACACGGACGTCGGCCGCACCATTCTCGACAACGCAGACGAGCAGTGCTATGCGATTCGCCTCAGTGGTGTGTTCGACTGGCGGATCCCCGCAGCGCAGGAGAAGGCGCAGTTCGACGCCGATGCAGGGTGGGCACTAGCGGTAGAAGATCTCATCCGCGATGTGCACCTTGCCCTCATCAAAAATAACCTGTTGACGGAGGTCATTCCGCCCGGGGTGGGCAACGATAACACCGAGAACTACTCACGGGGATCGATCTGGATCGACCACTTTGCAGAAGAGGTGTACGTAGCAACGAACGTTGCAACGGGTGCGGCTATCTGGCAGCGATGGCTTCGGCTCTCAGCTATTGCGCCCGCCAACGTCACCAAGGCCGCGGCAGCGGCGGGGACCGGGTTCGAGGCGGCGCGTGAGGACCACAAGCACGACGTCTTGACCGACTCCGCAGCCGCCATCGCGGGCCGCGCCGTGAGCGCCGAGGGCACGTCGAGCGCGCTCGCCAGGGCGGATCACGTGCACCAGATCGCGCTCGCGGTCACGGTCGCGAGTGCGACGCCGCACACCCTCGCGGCCGAGACGTGCGTGCTCGTCGTCGACACGTCGGTCTCGATCGACGTGCAGCTCCCCGCGCCGTCGAACGTGGGGGCGCTGATTCCTGTGCTGATCATCGACCGCGAGAACAACGCGTCGCTGAAGCCGATTTCCCTCCTCCGCGCCGCGGCCGAAGAGATCGACGGCGTCGCCGCGACGAGGGTGCTCGACGTTGACGGCGGGCGCTGGTGGCTTTGGACCAACGGAACCGACTGGTTCACGGCGGCCTGCTTGCCCGTCGACGTCGCAAAGCTCGCGGGAATCGAAGCGGGCGCGGATGTGACCGACGCAACGAACGTTGCCGCCGCCGGCGCGG
>Ga0100403_1000599_pt1 | contig 35886 bp, 38 predicted proteins | sample CryGeymet201501t_FD_83663 | JGI IMG/M metagenome (GOLD analysis project Ga0100403, IMG submission 83663) | Groundwater microbial communities from Crystal Geyser aquifers in Utah, USA - Crystal Geyser metaG 2015-01t | ecosystem: Environmental > Aquatic > Deep subsurface > Groundwater | place... | reverse complement strand
AATCAATTTGTCTAAATAGACATTTGAGCTTCGAATGCGACTCTCAGGAAGCCTCGATTGGATCTCCTGGAGAGTTCTTAACTGAAATAGAAAGCCCTTACATTCTTCACGGCTGATTTGATCAGGATAAGCCTTTGAGACGGCATTCACATTTGCGAGAAAAGACTCCCACGAATTTTTTGGATCTTCATTGACTCTCGCAAGAGAGCAATAATTCAATCCGGATCCTTGGGCGATTCTGAAGGTTGCGGCGCTTCGCCTGTAGCAGGCGCAGCCCCCCTCGCCACAAAAGGCGGCCCCTTGAGTGTCACAGCAAGTTCTAATCTCGGAGTTAGTCTTAGGGATGAGGCATTCATTGGCTCTGGTCCTCGGGTCTTTTGAGTCGCATTGGAAATTGTCAGCATAGGTGTTCAAGCTGGCGCCGAATATCAGTAAAAGTGCGAAAAATATCATAAGGTTCGTTTCGGAATTTGGGCTATGGATCTCTACGTCCCAAAGTCCAGTTGTCATTCTTGGCCGCTTTAAAAAAGGGTGTTTCCTGTAGGGTGTTGTCTTTTCGGTAGAGGGAAAAAGCGACGAGATCCAATTCTCCTAGATGCTAAACCGATAGTTTTCAGTGGTGGCTATTAAAGCCGCTCCCTTCCGGGCCTAGAGTTTCCAAGCAGATTCTCTTCTATAAAAGTCCCGCAGGATCAATTTTAGTCATCAATTGAAGTCTTTATTTCAGTTTATTCTTCTGATCTCGATAAGGTCTTCAAACAATTTTTTAAACTGACTATCACTGATTGTTGGCGTGAAAATTGAGCTTTCCTTATAATAGCAACCAATCAAAAGGTAGTTGTGCTGGCCAGTTGGTTGCGTGCGGACGCTGATCTCTCGACTATTGATATGTGAAAATCGATTTATGATATCTAGATTACTCATAGTGATATCCCATTCAATCGGTCCAACGACACTTCCAGGAGAAAAGTAGTTTGGATCTTGCTCATGCCAAACGGCTTGAATCGAACAAACTGGGTCAGTAGGGTCTTGGATTTGCTCATACTCTTCATTGGAAATCAGATTTCCCTGATGGACTTGAGTCTTGCTGTTGCTGTAGTAACTCACATCATCGTAGTACACATGCTGATCCAGATCGATGCTCTTTTTGAGAACCACTTCGTATTGATCGCCAGACTCATCCGGCCCCCAATCACCAAAAGCTAACGGGCTTATAAGAGTAAATGCCAGAACCATTGCGACCTTATTGACTTTAGACATGCGAAAACCTTTCTTTAAATTTTCTTAAAGCAAATCAATTGTAGAATCTTAGCTCCGATTCAGTACTTTCAAGACAATATCCGACTTCCTCAATCTCGCCAATATTTATTGAATCTCTGGAGTTTAGTCTTTTTGTTTTTAATTTGGCAAGATCGCTCATTTCTGTTGAGGCATCGACAGCGGAACAGGGCAATAACGTGAATTTCCAATCCACGCCATTCTGATCTTCGATGAGAAACCAAAGATCCCTGTCCAAGTCATTCCAAAGAAATGTTGAGTTGGAAAATTGGAGGTTCACAAGAGCTTCTTTCTCATTGTCGGTCAACCCATCCCGAAAATCACGAAAACTCACATTCACTTCTTCAAAGCAAAATAAATTGGGGCCATCGCAAAGTGATGGAACTGGGACCCCTTTGAAATAACCTAACCGGATCGAATTTTGACCCGTCATCGCATTGATGATCTTTACGTTGTATTCGCTTAAGTTTCCCGTTTGTGCATGTGTCGTCAGACATAGAAATAGCATTCCCAAAAAGAACAAAGATTTCATCACTTTCTCCATTGGTTGATTCACTCCGTTTAGACAAAGAACCAAAGCTATCGTGCGAACAGAGCGAGATATAGCATTGTCAATACCTTTACTTCCATTTGGAAAGGGTTTTTGTAAAGAGTATACAATTCTTTCTGAGATGATGGACGGTGAACCCTATCGCTGAGGGTTTCTCTTGGCGCTTTCAGGTTCAATTTGAAGACTAAAAAGGGTGGCGGACTACTAGTCTTTTTCAAATTGGGGTTGGTGCATTTGGGCATTAAACCAGAGTTCTTGTCGGATGGGCCGTTGAGGAAAGAAAGGTCCACCACTGAAGGCGGAGTCCTGAAAGAAGCTCTAGGTGCAACTGGACCTCGCCTTCCCGCTCTGTTGAAAGTCCGGACAGGAGTCGCTATCCTCTTGTCAGGCAACTCACTCGGAGGCTGTTGTTGGGCAATAAAAATCAAATTTTCTATTCTAAAGTGAAGCTTTTTGTAAATAGTGTGATCGTGTTTGCTCTAGGTGGCGTTCTCTTCTTTTTGATTTACTTATTGTTTCTTTATGGCAATTACGGTGTATCTGAATTCTTGTTATCCATTGTCTTTTCTTTGATTTCGCTAGGATTATTTATTGCCGGCCTTGTGCAGTTGAGCTTACTAAGAAACTCAAAACCACTACTCTCCTTAGAGGAGCATGGTATCCGGCACACCAATCTCTTCGGTAGGTCCGTTTTTTGGATGTGGGAAAGTATTGACCATATTAGAGTACCAAAGAAGACTCATTTTTTTAGAAAACTTTTTTCACGCTACCAAAGGACTATTGATTTTCATCGAAAAGCGAGCCGGGGAGAACATGAAACAATTAGTTTAAATCACTATTTCATGTCGGGAGATTTTTACAAAATTGTTGAGCTGTTAAAGAGAAATGAAAAAATCAGAGCTCTTATAAAAAACTAATTCAAGTCTACTTTGAATTTTCTGGCTACTTTCTTTCGCTAGATCCTTAATATTAAGGGACATCTTTTTTTGGGGTTTTTTTGCCTTCTTCTTTGCAAGACTGAGTGTCGCTTGGAGGGGCTTTGAAGTGGAGGGCTAAGGTTGGCGTTTCTTGTTTTTTCGAGATCGATAGCGGCGTTTGGAGGTGGAGATGTATGAGACTTGTTTGTTGATCATATTGTCGAAAGCTTGAATGAGCTGATCATGTGGGCGGTGAGCCATGTCTAGGCCCTGTGCCTCACCGAGGAGCTCTAAGGTGTGATGGATGGCCTCGATGGTTGAGTAGCAATTTTCTCTCGGTTGTTTGCGAACTCTAAAATTGGATGGCTTCTCCGGAACAAAGCAGATCCGTGGTAAGTCTTTTAAATTTTCGCTCTGGTTCACCATGGATTTTGCGGTTCCCCAGGTTCCGTCAATCACAAAAATTCGAAGTTTTTTCCCTTTGAACTCCTCGAGACGCTCTTCTCGATTTAAAGATGAAAGGTTTAAAGAATTATTGCCGGGAAAAAGGATGGCGCTTTCGTAATCGAGGTCGTTGACGAGTCGATTGACTTCAGAATTTTCGGAAAAATTTTTCCCACGAATCAAGTGGGAACCCTTTAAGCATTGATGAGACATGCGTCCAGTGGCGATGCGTCGTCGGACTTCAATCGGATGAATCAGGATAATAAAGTGAATCGGGCAATCAATGGGTCTGAGACTCGAGCAGTAACAACTAAAATCAGGCTGACGACATTGATGGCAAAGGATTCGAAATTTTGGCTCTTCAAGTCGCCGTTGCTCTTTTAGATTCAAGTAGGTTTCAATGTTCATGGTTAATTCCAATTCTAGCTTGGACTTAAAGATTCCATCAAGGACCGCGTAGGAGCTCAATCTTTCGTCAAAGCTGCGCCTATAGCTCTGGGATGTCTTTCTTTTGTTCGCGTCGTGCTCACTCACTGCAGACCGCCGGTTCAAAAGCTTTGTCAGACATCCTGTCTGCCAATCCGTGTTAGATGCTGTCGCATCCGACGCGGTCGCTTTTGCACTTCGATCCCGCTAGGCTCCACCAATTAAAAAACCACCTTTCGGTGGTTTTTTAATTGGTGGAGCCTAGCGGGATCGAACCGCTGACCTCAACGCTGCCAGCGTTGCGCTCTCCCAGCTGAGCTAAGGCCCCAATCGAAATTTTGCTGAATCTCTTTGGTAATCAATTCGAAAGACATTGTCCATAAAAAAATCAAATTCTTCTTGAAATTTAAGGGGGTTAGAGGCTGTACTAGGGGGGTGGGGGAATTTATGAAATCTTTAAAAACTTTTGCCTTTCTGTCGGTCTTATTGCTCTCAAGTCTTTCTGGTGCAAAAGAGCTCACTTCGCGTCTCGGCGTGGGGTATGCCAACAATTTTGGAGTGGTCAGCGATATGCCAAGTCTTGCCGCCAGGTACTATCCCAATGAGTATTATGGAATCTCCGGTGTCCTCGGAATTGACACTCAGGACAATTCCTCAAGGTTTGGTTTGATGGCAAAATTGATGAGGATTGTCTTTCGTGAACCGAATATGAACTTTTTTGTGGCCGCCGGTGGAGGCATCGTCTCCAGAGAGCAAACTTCAGGCACGGATTCTGGGTTTGAAGGCTCAGCCACCTTCGGAAGCGAGTTCTTTCTGCCCGGACTTGAGAGTTTGTCCTTCACCTTCGAAGCGGGACTCGGCGTGACCTCCATTTCCAGTGAAGTGAGATTTCGAACCATTGGGGATCACCCTTTGAGAGCCGGCATTTTATTCTATTTTTAACCTAAAGGAGATTTTATGAAAAAAGTGTTTAATTCGGAAAAGGCACCAAAACCAGTCGGACCTTACTCTCACGCAGTGGAAGTGGACGGGCTGATCTATCTTTCCGGACAAGTGTCCATCGACCCAGCCACAAATGAGGTCTTTACGGGGGATGTGAAAAAGCAAACGGAGATGGTGATGTCCAATATCCAAGCGGTTTTGCAAGCGGCAGATCTAAATTTTTCTAACGTGATCAAATCAACCATTTTCCTCACGAGCATGTCCGATTTTTCTACGGTGAATGAAGTCTATGCAAAAGCCTTTACCGGAGATTTTCCAGCCAGATCTTGCGTTCAAGTGTCTGCACTTCCTAAGGGCGTGAACGTAGAGATTGAGGTGATCGCAAAGCGATCATGAAAAAGCTGATTGGTCTTTTGTTTGGAGGAGTCTTTCTTATTGGGTTGCTCTTTGTCTGTTACAAAGAGCAACAGAAGGTTCTCTCGACAGAACCAACCTCTTGGATCTTAAATCAGGGCGCTGATTGCGCCGTTGTCTTAACGGGTGGCCCCGGGCGAATCTCCGAGGGTTTTAGTCTTCTGGATCAGGGAAGAGTGAAGAAGCTCATCATCTCTGGAGTTAATCCTTCATCCACTCTTTATCAAATTTTCCCTCAGCTTCCGGCCTTCTTTAGAGTGTCTGAGGAGGATGTGGTGCTTGAGAAACGATCGGGAACCACATACGGAAATGCCGTCCAGAGCGAGGCCTTGGTCGAGGCGCTGAAATGCCGAGACATTCTGCTCATCACATCCACCTTGCACATGCATCGAGCTCTTCAAACCTTTAGGTCCAGATTTCCCTTAGATGTCCAAATTCACCCTCAAGCGATTGTTAGCGGTAGCCTAAAGCCGAGTGTTTTCGAGCTCTATGTCGAGGTCTTGAAGTCCGTCTTTTACTCCCTTTGGGCCTATTGAAGACGGTTTAAAATTCCGAAGAGAAGTCAGATGTTTACTTCTCAATTCGTAGGCCAGTTAGGCCAAAAATCTATTCAACCTTTTATGGTTGTCTTCAATGCACTTTTTCTCGCCTACACCTCGGTGAGGGCGTTCTTCCTCAATGAGGCTCAGGGCTATCGAGCGGTGATGCAGGTGATCGCCGCGCAAATTTACTTTACCGGTTTTCAAGCTTTACCACTGATTTCTGTTTTAGCCCTTGCAACCGGAAGTCTCGTGATTTTGCAATCCACCTCTCAGCTGAGTCTTCTTGGAGGAAGTGGAATGATGGGAAGCCTATTGGTCTCAGTGGTCTTCAGAGAATTAGCCCCTCTGATGACAGCCCTTGTTGTGGTGGCTCGATCGGGGACGGCGGTGGCTTCTGAGCTTGGAAACATGAAGGTCAATCGAGAGATAGAAGCTCTCGAGTTGATGGGCATCCACCCTTTGAGCTATGTGGTCTTTCCTCGATTGGTCGGGGGAATCATCAGCCTGATGTGCCTAGGGATCTACTACGCGGTGATTGCGTTTGTGGGCGGATTTATCGTCACTCAATTTGTCAGCTCCATGAGCATCCATGCTTTTATCAATCTCATCTCAGAAGCCATTTCCCTCAGGGATCTTTACTTCTTCTCTCTGAAGATCTTCGTGGCCGGGCTGATGGTGTTCTCGGTCTGCTGCTACTACGGTCTTTCCGTCGGAAGAGGGTCTCACGAGGTGCCTCAAGTCACGACAAAGGCGGTCGTGCACAGTCTGTTGACAGTGACTGGATGCCAAGTTGTGATTTCGGCATTCTTCTATGTTGGTCGGTTAATGGAAGCGGGGCTATTATGAAAAAGCTCAGTTCCATTGAATCCATTCGTGTGGAAGGGCTGACTGTTCAGTTTGAAGATCAGTTGGTGATCGATCACTTGTCTTTCGAGCTGGAAAAAGGGTTCACTCGCTTGGTGTCTGGCTCCCTCGGTGGAAAATCCGTGGTCCTTAGGGCTCTTGCCGGTTCCGTCGGTGAGGTCAAAGGCCAAATCTTTTACAACGATCAAGATGTGGCTCCGTTCACCTTTGAGGAGTGGTTTCCGTATCGTTTGAACATCGGCTACAGTTTCGATTTTGGCGGTCTCCTGAACAATCGAACCCTTTTCGAAAATCTTATTCTTCCATTGAGATACCACCAAGCAGAAAAAGAAGAGGAGTCCGTTGAGAAAGTTCACGCCCTCTTAAAAACTTTTGATCTTTTTGAATGTAAAGATCAAAGACCTTCAGCCGTTACAGGGAGTCAAAGGAAGGCCACTTGCGTGGCAAGGTCCTTGATTTTAGAGCCGGAGGTTTTGCTGTTGGATGAGCCGACCATTGGGCTTAAGCCCGAGGCCAAAGAGGCCCTGATAGATCTTGTTCAACACAAGGTTAAAGAGGGTTCTGTTAAATTCGTTTTATTTACATCTGACGAGTCTCAATTGATTGAGAGTTTCAAAGGAAAAGAGATTTTTTGTAGCGGGTCTGCAAAAGAGAATGAAGCATGGGAGATGAGCGCATGAAAGTAAAGTTCACAAAATTTGAAAAAGTCGCAGGGCTCTTTGTCTTGGTTGCGATTGGACTCAGTTTTCTCTCCTTCCTTGGAGTGGCCATTAACAAGGGTTGGTTTTCTCCTCGGGTCAGTTTTCACACTTATCTTCCCTCTGCGGAAGGCGTTTCATCGGGAACGATCGTCCAGATGTCGGGATACAAAGTGGGGCATGTGACAAAGACTCAGCTGATCACTCAAAATAAGATTCGAGTGGACTTTGATGTTCTCGATGAATTTGCCTCTCAACTTGGAGAGGGCAGCCGAATCATGGTCTTTCGCCCCTTTATTATTGGAGATAAGGTGATGGACATTCAATTGTCTGAGAAAGACAGCGGTCAGGTTTTAGCTGCAGGCTCAGAAATTCCATCCCAAGCTTCTGCAGATCTTATGGAGATATTAAGTGGTAAAAAAATGGGCTCTCTCATGGCCTCTTTAGACAGTTTGGCTAAGTCAGCCGAAGTGATCGGTGAAGCCTTTGCCGACGGGGAAAGAGCCAAAGACCTGGTTGCCATTATGGACGAAATCAAACCTCTGGTTACAAATCTCAATCGAATGTCTTTGGAAGTCACAAAAGTGACCTCAGTGGCCCTTAAAAAGAAAAGACTGGAGCAAGTGATGGCCAATTTAACATTGGTGAGCGGAGAGCTCGGCCAAATGATTCCGGTCTTTAAGGAGGAGGCTCCGGACTTTGCCAAAAACATGGCTCACATCGTGACAAACCTAAATGTCTTAACGAGAGAATTTAAGAAGATCACTCCGGCGATCGCCACGGTGGCTCCGGACCTCCCTCGGACCAGCTTGAGGGCCGTGGAGGCGTTAGATGAGGCGGTCGTGCTTCTTAAAGCCATGCAAAAATCCTTTTTTATTCGAAGCAGTGTGCGAGAGGTTCGCCAAGAGGAAAAAGCAAGAGGCAAACGAAAGCCTGCATCTAGGTAAAACATTAGGAAAAACATGATTCTTTGGATGTCTCCCGAAAAACTGGCTCAATCAGCCACAAAAATCTCAACGGACTTTCTCAGTCAAAATGGAATGGTCGTTGTGAATGAGTGGCATCACGGTCCCCATGGGATTGATCTCTTTATTTGGAGAAACGGCTCCGGGGAGATTTTGAAGTTTCAGTTAAACCTTCTCGGATCCATCACGGAGTGGAACATTCAGTCCGGAATTCAAACAGGAATGATCATTGAGGAGGGGCAAGCCACGGGCACAGAGGAATTCGGCCCCATCTTTGAGAAGGTCTTTTATGACTCGTCGCCCGTTCGAAGCACCTTAGAGTATGCCTCTCTGATCCTTTCAATGATGCCAGAACTGGATCCCTCTGAGAAAAAAACTCTCCTTCAGCGAGTAGAGAGCGAGAAATCGGCCCCATCCGCACTTTCGATCCTTAAAAAGTGGCTGAAATTCCGCAGCTAGAGCAAGGCGGGCTGGCTTTTATCCCTTGAACTGGGTAGTCTCAAAAGGTCGTGAAATTTTCATTTTTACTCTTCTGGCGTTATCTCTTTTCAAAGCGATCCGGCTCTCTAGTGCGGGTGATCGCATGGATCAATCTGATTGGCGTTGGACTATCTGTGGCGGCTCTTGTTCTTGTCACCAGTGTGATGAACGGGTTTAACAAATCCATCGAAGAAAATTTAATCTCCGTTCAGCCCCATCTGATTGTTCATGCTCCTGCAGAAAGCGTCGACGTGGGGGACTTGGTTCCTCGTCTTGAGGAATTGACTGAAGGGGAGGCGCATCGAATCGCTCCCTTTGAAACTCAAGATCTTGTCATTCGAACCATCGAAGGTCACTTCGGTGGCGTTGTGGCGCGCGGACTTGATGGAAAGTCGGTGGCCGGATTTCTTTCTAAAGTATGGGGTCAGCTGGATTTTATTCATGACGAGAGTTTAGCTCTTTCTCAAAACGAAGTGATTTTGGGCGTGGATTTGGCGAGGGGTCTTGGGATCTTTGAAGGCGACCAAATCTCTTTGATTGCCCCCGAAACTTTATTACTTCCTAAAGGGGAGGGGCCCCCCGTCCTAAAGGTGACAGTTAAAGCGTTGGTCTCTCTTCAAAACTCGGAGATTGATGGAAATCTTTTGATTTACGATTACGATAAAAGCTTTCCTGACCGCTTCAAATCTTCAAGTCTCTGGAGAGGGGCCGAAGTTTTTTTAAAAAACCCCTATCGGTTTAAGAACTTAGAAAAGAAGCTTCATTCAGAATTTCCTGATTACAAGGTTCAATCCTGGCGTGAACTCAATGGAGCCTTGTTCTTTGCTCTTCGCTTGGAGCGATCCGTAATGACTTCATTCTTAGCTCTTGCGGTTCTTATTGTGAGCTTTTCCTTGGTGACGGTGTTGGCTTTGTTGATCACGCAAAAAAGGCGAGACATCGGAATGATGATGGCCATGGGGATGTCTAAAGAGCGCACTCATAGGGTTTTTACCGGGATTGGATTGTGGTTGTCTCTTGGTGGAACTTTGGTGGGTCTTTTTATTGGCTCGATACTCGCTTATTTGATGGAGCTTTATCCGATCAATTTGCTTCCTGATATTTACTACGATTCAAGAATTCCCGCCATTTGGGAATGGAATCAGACTCTCATTATTTTTATCTTCAGTTTGGTTCTGGCTCTTGCAGGATCTTACTTGCCGCTAAAAGCTTTGCTCAAGTGGACTCCCACCGAAGCCCTCCGCAAACTTTGACCGCGCAAGCCCCATCGGCCCAAACTCTTCGTTGCTGCGGCGTCGACGTGCTGGGAGCACGCCTTCCTTCTTGCGCCTCGATTTTGGGCCGATGGGGCTTGCGCGATTTGGAGAGGGATTGGGGTTTTGGGATTTGCGGGTTTGAGGTGATTTGTTTTTGAGGGCTTTTGGATGGATGAGGTTTTTGTGGGGATTTATATCTTATGGACTTTGGATTGAGCCGACGTCTGAGCAGATTTCAATTTTAGCTTGAAGGTGGATTTGGTGTGCCGGTGGTGGTGATTTGACTTTTTTGTGGTGGGTGGGGGTTTGCTATGGGTTTGGAGCGCGGCTTGTGCGCGGCTCCTCATCAAGTTGTGGAAAGTTTCATTTAAAAAAAGCTCTCAATAGAGACTTTGAAGAGATTAAACGGAGATTTCGAATTCTCTGAGGACGTCATTGAGGGAGGTTTTTTGATCTGTTTTGGCAGATCTTTCTCCGATGATGAGGGCGCAGGGGACGAAGGCTTCGCCCGCTGGGAATTCTTTCTTTAGACTTCCGGGGATCACGACGGATCGGGGAGGGACTTCTCCTCTTAATGTTTTTGGTTCACTCCCGGTCATATCGATGATCTTTGTGCTTTTTGTGAGGGTGACGCCGGCTCCAAGGACGGCGCTCTCGCCAATTTTCACTCCTTCGACAACAATGCAGCGACTGCCGATAAAAGCGTGGTCTTCAATCACAACGGGTTGGGCTTGAGCAGGCTCCAGGACGCCGCCGATGCCGACGCCGCCTGAAAGGTGAACCCCTTTTCCGATTTGAGCGCAAGACCCTACGGTGGCCCAAGTGTCAACCATCGTGCCTTCATCCACATAGGCGCCGATGTTCACATAAGAAGGCATAAGGATCGCTCCAGGAGCCACGTAAGCTCCGTGCCTGACGAATGCCGGTGGAACACTTCTGACTTTTTGAGTGTCAGAAAAAGATTTTACAGGAATTTTATCCCACCATGAAAATGGACCGGCTTGAAAAGAAGTCATTTTCTGAGTTTTGAAATAAAGCAAGATCGCTTTTTTCACCCAAGCATGGGTGACCCACTCGCCCTCTTCTTTGGAAGCCACACGAATTTCCCCACGATCCAAATGGGTGATGGTTTTAGAAATCACCTGCAGATCTTCTTCGTGAAGAGTGGCTTTTTCGCTGAGTTCTAAAATTTTCTTTTCTAAACTTTCAAAGTTCATATGGATTTCTGCCTTATTTGTTCGCTGACTTTTAAAGCTTCATGGACCGCCGGCACATGAATTTTTAAAACAGAGCTGATGTCTAAACCTTTTTCAATTTCGTAAGTCAAAGTAGGCATGTCTCTTTCGAGACCGCAGTAAGTCCCAAGACATCCCGGAGTCGGGTATCCGATGGAGTCCTTGATTTCGTACTGAGTGCGATCGGCGATGGCTTGCGCTTCTCGCAAACAATTTCCGTTGGTGTTGAGCATGGGCTTCCACGAATGTAAACTCAAAACAAAAGAGGGCTTTTCCACCTCAAGCCACTCCACAAGGGCTTTCGTTTCAGACTCGCTACCAGCTTCCGGCCCTGGGTTGTACCTCGGTTGAGCGACAAGGGAGGACCAATCATTGGTGGGCATATTGCGATTGAGATCAACGCCGTTGAGATTGGCTCTCTCTCCACGAAGAACGCCGTCCACGTTGAATTGTGGAATGACGGTCACACGGAGCTTAAACGGAAAGGCCTCTTGCCAAGCGCCCATTAGGCCCATAGAAGCCCAAACGCCTTCGGGCTCATCGCCATGGACTCCGCCAAGAATAAGAATTTTCGCACCCTCCCGACCAAACTGGTGAGCCACAATAGGGAGGCCTGAAGCTGATTTTCCGATCACTGAGGTTTTCACTCTCCCATGACACTCCAGATGTGTTATGAACGTCAAGACCTGAGCGACTTTAAAGGAGTTGATTATGAGACATGTCACGAAAACTTTTTTGAAAGGTCTATTGACTCTTCTTCCATTGATTCTCTCCGTCTACGCCATCTTCTGGCTTCTTGGATGGGTTGAATCTTTTTCAAGATCCACATTGCTCGCATTTTGGCCAGAGTTTCTTTATGTCCCAGGAATGGGAGTGATCTTGGTGTTCTTTTTGATTTACATGTTCGGCACGGTCGTCGATCAGCCGATGACAAAGTGGGTGGTGGGGAGACTGGAAGCCGCTTTGGGCCATGTGCCACTGATCAAATCTGTTTACATGGCGATCAAAGATTTTGCTGGCTTTCTTTCTCCTGGAAATAAAGAGCGTGCGGACCGTGTGGTTGTTGTGAGGTTTCCTGGCTCAGAAGCCGAAGTGGTGGGCCTTGTGACAAGAGACAGCTTGGAAGGCTTGGCTGAGGGCATCGATAAAGAGGCGCGGATGGCTGTCTATTTTCCGATGAGTTATCAGATCGGGGGTTACACTCTTTTTATTCCCAAGGCTTGGGTTAAACCAGTCAAAATGGGTGTAGAAGAGGGGATGCGAAGTGTGTTGACGGCATGGCTTCCTGGTGGCGCTGAGCGACTCCGCTCCCAAGTGGGTCCTGAGGCCTAACTGCAGAGGTGACCCGAGGATTGATCTGTCTCGCTCTCGTTTAAGAGATGCGATTGGGAGAGCGTTGACTTTTTTTGCAAGTCTCTCTTTATTTCATAGGCGGAAATGAATTCTTTAATTTCGAGAGTTTTCGTTTAAGGTTGGCTTCGGACATCGAGGAGGTCTCGTGAAAAAAATAACTCTCGCTCTTTTCATCTTTTGCTCATTTTCAGCATCTTCCATGACGTTGAAGCAATCTCGTGCTTGTGAAAGTAAAATGACTTCGGACCAAGTGAGGCAGGTCAAAGCTCTGCTGCCGGCATTTGAGCCTTTGAGAAATTTAACCGCGCCGAACGGGAAAACCTTCCATCGGATCTTTCTGGATAAAGAGTGGGTTGTGATTGAAAGCGCAAGAACTTGTAACGAGTTTCTTGAAGGGGTTTTGGAGGTCTATCGCGAGATGCATCCTCTTGCACTTCGTTTTCAAAACATGATCAATGAGATCTACATTGACATGATGGACTGATTTCATATCTAGATGTGTAAGGAACGGAGCCGCTCAAGTGTTATGGGTGGCTCTTTTTTTATCCAATGGTGATCTCAAGAGAGGAATCTAGCTTCGAAGACTGAAGACTAGAGATCCACTTTTTGAACGGGCTGCATAGGAAGCGGTGAGATTAAGTTCTGAATCAATTGCTCCAAGTGGGGAGTCAGGTCTGTGCAAAAGATTTTAATCAGACCTTTTTTTCCTGTTTCCTCTGAGAGAGAGGGGATCTTTTGAACCAGCATTTCCTTTAAAGCCTCTGGGGAGTCCACCAAGGGAAAGCTTGGGCCGGCCACTTTTTGAAAAACAGATTTGAGCACAGGATAATGGGTGCAACCTAAGATCAGCACATCCACCCCTAAATCGAGAAGGGGTTTGGTGTACCTTAGGACCACCATGGTGGTTAGAGGATCTTCGACCCAGCCTTCTTCGACGAGTGGAACGAGCAGGGCCGCAGGCATTTGGTGAACCTGTGCGTTGGGATCGATTTTGTGAATGGCTTGAATGTAGGCGCGACTTTGCACAGTCGCTCTTGTCCCAAGAACGCCGATCTTTTTGGATTCAGAGTGTTTGAGGGCGGTGACGGCTCCGGGTTCGATCACATTGAAGACCGGAAGATTGTAAGCTTTGTTTTGCTGAAGGAGAACTGTTGAAGCCGAGTTGCAGGCCACCACAACCAGGTCGACTTTGTGAGACTCTAGAAAGGAAATATTTTTATCCAAATAATTCGAAATGGTCGAGGCTGACTTTGTTCCGTAGGGAAGTCTTGCGGTGTCTGCCAGGTAGATAAAGTCATGTTGGGGATAGCTTTCTGCGAGCCCCTTAAGGACGGTGAGTCCGCCCACTCCTGAATCAAAGACACCAATCAAAGCCATTTCAATTAATTTTTCACTCCATGAGCGATGGATTCCATATAACCCATCCCGCTCATCTCCAAGTATCGCGAATTTTTTTGAAGCTCTTCAAGGCTGGTTGCGTTGGCATAGCTCATCCCTGATCTCAACCCTCCGGCCAACTCGTTGATCACATCAGAGACGTGACCTTTAACGGGGACTGTTGTGGCTTCGCCTTCGGGAGCCATTCCTTTTGGAAGATTTCCTCTCCAAGAAACTTGAGCGGCCTTCGAGGCCATTCCTCGGTAGTGCTTTTTTCCGAAGTGAATGGGCCCTGGAGTTTCAAGACAACCAGACAGAAGAGATCCAAGCATCACGGTCTGAGCTCCAGCACCTATGGCTTTAACAATATCGCCAGAGGTTTTAATTCCGCCGTCTGCAATAATAGGAATGTTCTTTTCAGACGCGGCTTGGGCACACCAGAGAACGGCGGAGAGTTGGGGAACTCCAAATCCAGTGATCATGCGCGTGGTGCACATCGATCCAGGCCCGATCCCCACTTTCACGCAATCCGCTCCGGCTTCGATCAAATCCAAAGTTCCTTCTGGGGTGGCCACATTTCCAGCAATCACTTCGATCTTGTCTTGAAACGTGTCTTTGAGCCACTTCACTGTGTCCATCATATGAACGGAGTGCCCGTGAGCAATATCAATAGTGATCAATTGAACGCCTTCTGCGACCAAGGCATGAGCACGCTTCTGCTCGTCCTCAGTGACGCCGATGCTTGCAGCAAGAGTTTGAACGCCGGCAGCTTTTGCTTTTTTCACTTCCTCCACTTGATCCTCTATGGACATAAAGCGGTGAAGAATTCCAATGCCGCCCAACTGATTCATTGCAATCATCATGGGATGCTCTGTGACGGTGTCCATGTTGGCGCTAATAAAAGGCATTTCAAGAGTGATTTTTTGAGTCAACTTTGTCTGTAGGCTCGGATCTTTCCGGGACTTCACTTCAGACCTTTGAGGCACCATCAGGACGTCGTCGTAAGTGTAGGCCGTATTGGATTTTAAGAGTTCGCTTGGTGATTTTCCGATGGACATAATTTCTCCTCGTAGTCTTTATAGAGTCCGTAAAACATCATCACAGAAAAGCCTGTGAAGTAATAAGAAAATGAAAACGCCAAAAAGAGCAAAGGCATTGAGTCCAAGCCAAAGTGTTTTAATGCGGAAAGGTTTAGGAAAGGGATAAAGAAAAGAATCAGGCTGTAAGCGAGGGTCCTAAAAAAGTAGGGCTTGATCAGTCTTTTGGATTCATTGAGGGCGTTCAGTTCGCCGGTCTCGTATCTTTTGTCGAAAAAGATCACGAAAGGAAAGAAGGTGAATAGGATCTGATAAACTAAGCCTGGAACAATGAAGAGAATCAATCCAACCACGGTGATTGCAAGAGCCTTTAAACCTTCTGCGGCCAAGGGGCCGGTGGTTCGGACCAGAAATTCTTTTAAACTCTCCTTCTCGTACTCAGAGTTTTGGAGAGCGAGCATAAAGCCCATAAACAAAATAAGTCCCACGATCATTTCTAAAAGAGGAAGAAAGAGCTGAAAATATGGGGGCGCTGAGGGGTGTCTGAGGATCGGTTCGAGCAGTCCTCGCAGATGCCAAAATAGAGACATGTAAACCACATAAGCCACTCCGAAAAAGACTGGGTAGCGGCGAAACGCTAAAAGTGTTCGTTGATTTGCCTCAAAAATAAGCTTTTTAATCGTTCCATCCCCAAAAATTCATCTTCAAAAACCTCGAGATTGACAGATCCCTTTTGGAAAGTCACTGTCTAAGAACTTTCGTATGGAGTCGATTTTTACGAAGGCCCCGGTGGCGAAATTGGTAGACGCACAGGACTTAAAATCCTGGGCTTCCGAAAGGGGCGTGCCAGTTCAAGTCTGGCCCGGGGCACCATTCTTTTTTATGACCTGCATTCATTGGATTAGAGGCTTGAAAAGAATGGGCTCTTATTTTGACCAATTCTATGAGAAGATCGAGGTGAAGTAAATGAGGCCATTTTTATTTTCACTATTGTTAATGGCTAGTTTTTTTCAAGTTGCCTGTTCAACGACTCCAACAAAAAAAAGTGATGCCACAAGAGTTTCAGCGGAAAAACAAGCTCTTTATAGAGTGAAAAATGGCGACCGTAATGCCTTTATCACTGTGGTAAGAGATCGTGGTTTTATCGGCTCGGCTTGCGATACGGATATACTTATTGATAACACAAGAGTCGGCCAAGTCGGCCCAGGTGAATACATCGAAATATTTTTATCCGCCGGCACATATATTCTTGGTGCGAACCCACGAGGAATATGCGTTGGGACGCTGATCGAGGAACAGGTTAATCTCAAGTCGGGAGAAGTCCGATTCCGAATCGGAATCGGCGCCAATGGAAATATGCGACTAATGAGAACAGCTCTATAAGATCTTGTAAGAACCACTACGAAGTTGACGGATGCCTGAGCAGGAATGTTCAGGTTTTTTTTCAACGGTGAAAGGGCCTGGCTCAAAATCCTGTTCTTTGCGCGATAATCACTCCTCAAATAGATTTTAATTGAGGCTTTTCGAAAGCCGGAGGGAAATGGTGCGCTATGGACTCGATTTAATATTGGGCATAAAGTGGTCCCAAAATGTGATAAAGGCGCTGGGATCTGAACTGCATAGGGTTGATTGAAACCAGATAGGTCCCATCAGCAAGCCTTCTATTTCAAATCTTTAATGTCCTTCAGCCTCGGGTTCTCAAAAGACAGGTCAAAGTAATACTTCTGTCCTTCGTGAGTGAATGAAAAACAACCATTCTTGTTCGCGCTAATATTGAAGGCGGCTGTAATCATTCGGTGTCCTTCCAGTTCCCATCGCGTGTTAAACTTGTCATCTAGCTTGTAAAGAACGTCCAAATCACCTGAAAAATTGCGAGCGATGAGATTGCGATTGATGTAACGGAAGTTTTCATGAGCTTCTTTGCTTTCTTTCATAGCTAAAAGATCAAAGTGCAAGGCCGTGGGGTAAAAGATCTTTGTATCGCGGTCTTCCATGATTTTTTGGTAAATTTTTGGCCAATCGGAAGGAACTTTGAACTGGGTTCGAATCTTGTTCCATTTCTTGCTGGGCACATAGAACCTGGCAACACCCATATCGGTCAAAGAGATAAAGTCTGCTAGTCCCAATTTTAAAGCCGACTCAATTTGTTTTTTGATCCCGTACAAGAAGAAGACATTCATGGGGATGGGATTTTGAGACAGATTGCTGTTTGCTACGAAAGAGTCCTTTTGTTTGTCGAAGTAAGCAAAGTTTGGAAGGCGCAAATCAGAATTGTAAGTCCAATAGTAAGATCGTTCTAACTCGCTCCAGGGCATAGAAAAAGAATAGCCCTCGGCGGTCATCTGTGGATAGTCGGAGGAAGGGGTGCCACATCGATTTTTTGCCTCCATGACCCAATTGCTAAGCTCAGAGCTCTGAGCCGTAAGGCAGGAAAGCAAAACCGAAAGTGGAAGCAAGTAAGTGGCGAGTTTAAATGTGGGTGTTGTCATTTTGGCTCCTGGTTTGGTCAATCTATTTTGTTGACTGAAGACGTAGCACTAAACCTAATACTTAGAAAGTCGCTTGAGTTCTCTCTTTCAATTTTACAAAGAAGAACCTCTCCTGGGGGTAGGTGCAGTCGAGATTGGAGTTTTTTACATATTGAAATGGAGTGAATCAATCCCTTCACGCTTTTGTATACGGATCTGTGCTAGTGAAGACCAGATTCTACTCTTAGCGTCGCCGTCATAGAGCTCATTATTTGTGAAACTAGTTCTGTGTTTTGGCGCGAGGGAATCGGTTTGGCTTTCGGCAAACGAAATTGTAGGAGATCTTTTACACCAATTTTCAGTAAGAGGAGTCCTCTTAGTGGTTTAAGTCCAGTAGGAAGGTATTTTTGAATTCTCTAGGGGCCTGAGAAGATCTTTCGAATCGTGTTCAGGGTTAGCCGATGGCCCTATAAAAGTTGTTTTAATTACAAATCACTTAAGGGCACTAGGGTAAACAGATTCTGCATGATACAAGCGGTCAAATTCTAATTCTAAAAAGGAGTCCTATCATGAGAGTTCATTTGATTGCTTTGTTCGTCTTTGTTTCGGGTTCTGCTTTTGCGTTTTCAGCAGATTGCCCCAGCGACGATGGAGACTTTGCCTTTAGGAATGGCGAGTTGATTGAAGTGGGCACAGGAGAGAAGATTTTAAACAGTTCCGCACAGGTGGTTAATGTCATTAGCCAAACTGTGGAACCCTGCGTGGTTGTTGGAAAGAGCATTGTAGATGTTGAGATCACGACAAGACTGATTCAAGTGAATCATTCATACATGGGCGTCCCTCGCGAAACCCAGTTTGTATGCCCAATGGTTGAGTTCAAAGAATCCAAGTGTGGCGAGTAAGGGCTGAATCTGGACAACCATCTAAAGTGAGTTCATGTGTTTGGCTTTTGTATCTCGCTCCAAGATAAGAGTTGCCCAAAAGTCTCGGAGTCGTTGAATGGCCCTTTTTGAAAAAGAGTCACTTTTTGGGGTTGAGAGTTCATTTGGTTCTTCTGTTCTGGTTTTGGCTTGGCTCAAAACTTGGGGCAGGACAGTTTGGTCGTTTTTTACTAAATCAAAGTGAGGAGTTTCTAATGAAAAAGATTTTACCAATATTTATCTATGCCCTTGGCTTTTCGCCGTTCGCTCAGGCGAATGAGTTGCCACCTGTTTCTAATGTGACTGTTGTGGTGGATAAGGGTTCAGAATTGGCGGCGGTGCAGCCGACGGCTCGAATTAGTTTTGTAATCCGCTCTTGTAGGGAACGAAAGTTAAATGTCAGCACGGAAAAGACAGGAAACACGGTCTTTATTTCGGTCTCAGAACTTGATGGTTCTGACTGTCGGGCCGCAGCCATGGCTCGCAAGTACACTTTACAGGTGAGCGCAGATGCCACCGGTGAAAGCTATGTCCTTTTGAATCCAATCGCTCCATTCTACAATTAATGGAACTCTAGGGTAGGCTCTGAACTCTTTTGGCTTGGCTATCAAGTTGGAGCCTCCCGCCGGTCTCTCTTTGATGGAGAGGAAAATTTAAGGAGCCTGATCCCAAATATAGTCCATTGCTCGTCATCCACTTTCTAGATCATTGTGGAAATAGACATTTCGAATTCCGGAGGAAAATGATGGGCTACGGACTTGATTTGGTGTCGGGCACCAAATGGTGTCATTTAGTTCCATAGGTCTTCTTTTACATTCATCCATCGATTCGAACCATAGACTTTAAATTCCCTCGATTGCGGATCAATGGAGATCAGTCTGAGCCATCCATTTTGCGAGAGATCTTTGACCATCTGATGCTTCTCGATAATTTTGTCGATCGAGCTCGATGGAGCTTCGATAAAAACCTGAAGTCTTAAAGGCTCGTGAAAGTAGTCGCCTCTATAGCGCACCGATTGCTCGGTCAGGCCTCCCAGCAGATCTCCGGAGTTTCCTTGAATGCAGCCGATAGTGCCCGTGACATTATTGAGGACCTTGTTTCCAGCGCCAAATCGAATGGGGTCAATGGCGCTTGCGTAGTATTGCATGTTGATCCAGTTAGTGACGATCATCGGAGCGGTCATGATGAGCTCTAAAATAGAAAGGTCCGGATCGTTTGAAGCGTCGTAGTCATGAAGAAAGGACCGACCATCTAGGTTGAGTTCTCTCGTTAAAGATCTTTTAGCAACAATAAATGAGGCGTTTCGAGCCAGTCCCCATTCTGGTCTGATTTCAGACCAGTCTCTAGATCGGTGGTTCAGCTCATTGAAGAGATCTCCTCCAGAAAGACCTTGGCTATGTGGAAGATGCCCAAATCTTTCCCGTCGAGTGAGGTCTGAGGCCTCGTCCAGAACTTTCAAAATCTCCATGAAGTCTTTGTCGACCTTTAAGGAGTCGAGGCCATCCATGCTCAGAGCGTCTATGGCGGTGTTGTGCCATCCAGAGACAAAAAGGGTGTCTTTCGGAATATCGATGCCCTTTCCTTTCAACTGCTCTCTCACCGAATCGTTGTTCAGGAGCAAAGAGAGAAACTTTGAGTTTCCATGGCCGTTGTGACCGGCACAGGCGCCGCAATCCAAGGCTGAAGAGTAAGGGTTGTTTGCCGATTCACTTCCGTGCCCAAAAAAGAAAACATATCTTGAGAAGTTTTTAGTCAGTCCCATGTTTTTGAGGGCACCGTAAGCCAAGTCCACTTGGCTCTGTAGAGGAATCTGCGAAGTCTCCAAAGTGATAGATTGGGCCTCCTCTTCTGAAAGCCTAGCCGTGGCTGTTAAGTTTGGACTTGAAAGGCCAAGGCTTGCGGAGATCATCTTATAGATGTAGCTAAAGCCAAAAGTTTCCATAAATGAAAAGCCGGAATTGGTGGAGCTTTGAATTCTGCGCTTTAAATAAATGGATTTGACGGTTCGTGAGATCTTTCTCTTGATCTTTTCTTCGGAAGCCATCGATTTTTCGGGAACAATTAGATTTGAGTTCAATAAAACGGGGCACTGTTGGTCGGGGTTTTGGTGTCCCAGGCCCTGAATGGAGATTGGCACTCCAAAGAAGCCAGCAAACCCAATCGTCTGAATGTTTGGCGATTTCGATTCGATATGTCTTCGTAAAATCTCACTTCGCACATCGATGCAAAAAGCCATCTGTGCTTGAAGACGATTTTTTTGTGTCTCAACAGGTCTTCTGCTTTTTATTCTGTCCTCGATTTTTCGACTGTAGGCAATCTCCGAAGCGAGCAGCCAGATGTATCTTTTCTCAAGGCGATCGCTTTTCTCTTTTGGTCTCAATTGCAAGGCGAATTTTTTTAAATCCAGTCCATCGTTCAGTAAGGCCACGTCATAACTTAAACGAAGGGCCAAGATATCGATAAGCCCTCCGATGGTCTTCAGCTCTGATGGATCTCCTTTCCTTTCGGCTTCAAACTCGAACTTTTGAATGTAAGAGCACCACCCGAGAGTCGTAAAAATCAGCCGCTGGAAATAATTGGTGAGTTCGGAGTGGGTCAGATCAACCCGTCGAAGTAGCCTTTCGACCAATTTTTCGATAGCAAGTTCGGGGCTTGTGGGAATGCCATGAATGAGGTCCTTAAAACCTAAACCGCTGTGGTTAAAGGAGGGGTCGTATTTGACCAGCGACTTCCACCAGGTAAAAAACCTCAAATTTTCCTTTGGGATTCTCCAAACGGCCTGGCCCTCGTCAAAATAGGCGGCCGCCCACTTGGACACCTGGTCTGTGATTTCGATGGAGGTGTGGGTGCCGTTTTGACGATCGTAAAGATCACTCAAGCATTGGATAGAATCAATTTCTTCTTCGCTCTTTGAGTCTCTTAAAAAAGAAATCAATTCTTCTGTGCTTTCAACCTTTCGTTTAGATCCGAAGTGTTCCGCTTGATGAATGGAGAGCGCTGAATTTAAATCCGATTCGATGATTTCTTCGTTTAGAAATTTTTTAAGAAAGTGGTCCGATTCGGGAAGAAGTTCTGCGCCAGACAGGTGACGGACATGGTCGATCGCCTGAAGAAAAGGCTGGTCTCGATACCCAAAGAGCGGATTGACGGCCACGTAGTCCCGCACGTCCCAAAGAGGACTGAGCCTTTTGGAAGCCGCCCTGAAACACTCCATGATGCTTTGACTGTTGACGGTCACGCGAAGATTTGAGTTTTTCATATTCGTTGAGTTGATCCCTTCCGTCATAAAGTCTCTCTTTTCTTTGGTCGTTGATTCCATTTATTTTCCATTGAGGGCTCTGACATAAAGACGTCTTCCAAAGGACGTCATTGATATTCGATGCAAGTTGTTCTGAATCAGATAAAGGCCTATAAACAGCGAGCCCGTGACAAAGAGAGCGGTCAACCTCAGTGGGTCCACATGCTCTGTGTGTTCGGAGACGATGTCGTTGAGTAAAAGTCCCATTACATTTGCAAAGAGCAAATAGGAAGAGATCACAACTAATGCGGTGATCGCGGACTCCACCTTGTTTTTAGGGCTCATTCCAATCTGAGCTCCAGCAAGAGCCAAAACAATCAAAAGGACAGTGGTCCCTGGAGTTCTTGAGAACTCGTAGCCACTGAGCACAAGGGGAACAAATAAAATATGAAAAGAGATGAAGAGGGCGATGAGCGGCGTCCAGATTGTGGGTGAGGGCAGGGAGCGAGGGAAATATCGATTCAATCTTCCGATGTCTGCGACGGTTCCTGAACTGAGGAAGGCGTAGGCTTTGTAGAAAGCGTGGCCAATGATGTGGACGACGGCCACGGAAAAGGCACCGAGACCACATTGAAGCATCATAAATCCCATTTGTGCGATGGTCGAGTAGGCCAAAGATTTTTTAACGTTGGATTGGGTGAGCATGGAAAGAGATCCGTAAAAGGCGGTAAACCCTCCAGTCAAAGCGAGAAGGGACAAAACAATCGGAGCTTCCGTAAGAAGTGGACTTGTTCGAATGACAAGATAACCTCCCGCATTGATGACTCCTGCGTGCATGAGGGCAGAGACCGGAGTCGGAGTTTCCATGGTGTTTGGAAGCCAAAAATGAAAGGGAAACTGCGCCGACTTGGTCATTGCTCCCACAACAAGAAGGCCTGAAGAGAGATGGATAAGGAATTGGTTGGCGCTGACAAAGGATGGATCTTTTAAAGTTTCAAAGATCGTTTCAAACTCTAAGCTTCCAAAAGCCAAATAGAGAGTCACGCCTGCACTGAGCACCAAGAGATCGCCAAATCGGCTGATCCAAAACTTTTGGCTCGCCGCTTTGAGAGCCTTCAGCCGATCAGAAAAATGCACGAGCAGGTGGTGAAGAAAATAAGACGTTCCAATCCAAGAAAAAAGAAAGATCAGGAGGTTCGGTGAGAGAAGCATGAGAAGGACAAAACAAAGCGTGAGGCTTAAGTATCTCAAGAATCGAGATTTCTGTGGGTCATCGTCAAGATATCTGACGGAGTACCTCATGACCACCAAACCAATGGTTAAAACCGTGGTCGCAAGAATCCCTGACAAGGTGTCCATACGTAGACCGATGGAAAAAACGCCCGAAAAGTCCCATAGGATCAGATTTAAAGGGGCCTCTTCGAGATAAGATTTGGCCGACAGGTAAAGCAGTCCAAGGGGCGCGGCGAACAAAAAGGGACTCATTAAGAGCTTTGGCTTCCAGAGGGAGGCGGAGTGGATCAAAAAGGGGAAAATGGCGAAGAAAAGTAGTAGGTCGGTTTCCAAAATGACTCCTTGTCTTGGGGCAGTCTAGCGATCGTCACATATACATGCAATATATTTCGTGTAATTTATTTCATGCATTGCGTTTCATGTATGATTTTTCGTAAAAACAAAGCAAGATCAGAAAGGTATGGAGGTTTCCTCAGTGGATGGAAATAGTAAAGACTGGACATTTTTCAGCAATCACGGCCACGTTTATTTTCTTCTCGCCTGCAATGAGGGCATTTTGATGAGGGAAGTGGCTCAGAGAGTCGGCATCACAGAAAGATCGGTGCTTGGCATCGTTCAGGATCTTGAGGAAGCCGGCTTTATCAAGAGAGAAAAAAAAGGTCGCACCAATAGATATAAGATTCTCTCGAAGAAAAGCCTAAGGCATCCCCTCGAGTCTAATGTTCAGTTAGGAAATTTGATTCATCTTGTCCAAGGCGACCGAAAAGTTTAACGATAAAGATTTTAAATTTATTTTTTGCAAGTTTTCGAATCTTTTCTTCGCGCCTCGATAAAGGGGGTGGGATGAAAAAGGATAGATTTTTTAAGTTTAAATGTTTTGTTGAGCAAAGATTTTGGTGACTCCTTCAGGGCTTTTGCCGAGACCCCCGATAGAGAGTTGAGAACCTCTTCCGGACTGACGTAAAAATAGTCGGCCCCTTCTTCGCCTTTGAGCTCAATTTCAAAAGTTTTACTGCAGTTCTCATACCCAATCAATTGAACTTCTCCAGGAGGCTTGATCTCCACGGCGAATGGGTCTGAGGCGGCGAGAGCCAGGCTCGATATCAGAAGGGCTGTGCTTACACTAATAAAAGTTCTCATTCCATTTCCCTACCTTCTTGCGGGAGCTTGCTGTTTTCGAGGGAGGTTTCCCCTTCGACTCCGGGTGGTTCCCCCGGTTATTGTCAGAGAAGCCCCCTTACAGGTTTTAAGTATTCTTAGCACGTTCGGAGAAGTGCGAACACATCCTTTTGAGCCATCCACCCCTTTTGGCATTTGGCCGGGATTCCACCAGGGCGTGTGAAAGACCTTTCCGCCTCCGCTGTCTCCCATCCCGAGAATACCTTCAATTCGAACACCATCTTTCACGGCTCGTCCCCGATGAAGTCCGCCAATGGTTCCTGTTCCGTTGATGGTTTTGCCATTAGCTCCGCAGTCAATCACCGAGTCCCGCTTTGAGAGTTGCGCCCCCTCGATATAGATTCGATGAGTTCGACAGTCCACTTTCACACTCTTGCACTGACCAGTTGTAACCGAAAAGCGTCGGGCTCCAGCTCCATTTCGACTGCTCGGAGTAAACTCTCTTTGAGTGGCTGGCGGGCGCCCATTGAAAGCCGTCAAAACTAGGGTGCCAGTAAAAAGAGTCGCCAAGGGGATCCATTTCTTCATATCTCAATCAAGAATATCAGATACGGAGGGTGCAGTAGAGGCTAAATCAGGCCCTAGGGCTTGTGCCAGTGTAGAACTGGACCTATATTGCTCGCATAGCCATCGTTGGTGGTGAAAGATGGATGGATCATTTGTTAAAGTGAGGGGTTGCTTCGATTTGTTGTGACGAGAAGACAGATTAAAGACTTTGTGAGGGGGCTCTTATGGAAAGCCAGTGGGGAAAGTGCAATTCATGCAAAAAACAAATCGCATTTGGAGCGGAGTATTTCACCTGCAGCGTTTCGACCTGCAATTCAAAACCATACAATTACATCTTCTGTTCTGTCCCTTGCTTTGAAAGACATCTTCCTGGAGCTCGCCACAAGGATGCTGCGGCCATCAATCAGCGTGCTCCTCTAAGAGGTGCAGCGCAAGTAGCCATTCCTCAAGGTGGCGCTCGCAGAATCGTCTCTGCTGTGAGTAAGTCCTCCGGCAGCTCACCACCATCGAACTCGCTGTCTGCCTCCATCCCAAAAGAGATATTAATTGTGGTTTCAAAGCTCAAGGATTATGTGAAAGCCAAGGGAGAGATGAACACCTCCGGTGATGTTTCACAAGTTTTATCAGACATCGTCCGTCGAGAGTGTGACCGAGCCCTTGAAAACGCGAAAAGAGAGGGACGAAAAACCCTCATGGCCAGAGACTTTAAGTGAGGGCCAAATGCTTTAGTGCTTCTCCAGAGAGGCGATAAGGAATCCACTCGGGCTGTGGTTGGGCTTGAATGGAGTTATAGAATTCGATCGCAGGTTGATTCCAGTCAAGGACAGACCAATCGAGCCGTCCGAAGCCTCTCTCTACACAGATTCTAGCCAGGTGGGTAAGCAGGGCTTTGCCATAGCCTTTTCCACGATGCTTAGGCTGGATGAACAGATCTTCAAGGTGAATTCCTGGGCGGCCCAAAAAAGTGGAGAAGTTGTAAAAGTATAATGCAAATCCCACTTTGACTTTATCTTCTTCTGCGAAAAGCACCTCTGCGTAGGTTTTCTCACCAAAAAGACTTTCCGCTAAGGCCTCCTCACTGGCGACCACCTCGTGCTCTAATTTCTCAAAGACGGAGAGCTCTTTGATGAAACCTAAAATGGTTGGAATGTCACTGACTTTGGCTTGTTTGATAATCATAAATCCCCTTAGTCTTCAATGGGTGATCTTTGAGAGAGAGGTGAAGACTTCTCTCTCCTTTCAATTGAATCGCCCTCTCACTTATAAGCTCCGCTCATCAGCCCTTTCAATTTATTTTTTTGGAGGCTATGGTGGGGTTGGAATTCACATCGACTCTCTATTGTGAAGTCCTTTCAAATAAAGGATTGTCAGAGGGATCGTCTTCGGCCTGAAGCGGATCTTGCTCAGAAAAGATCTCCGTCGAGGCTTGCTCAAATTCAGGGATCTTGGTAAGAAATTGGGGTGCCAAACTTAATTGCAGTTCTGAGTTTGGTGTTTAAAGGTTCTGACAGGACATCTTGTCTCCTGCCGTAGATCCTTCTTTATTGCCGATGAAAAGTTAAAGAATGCAGCGACCCGATTATGAGAAAAGGTATAAGGAGCTTAAGTCTTACACTGAAGAAGTGGTCAGGCAGCTCAATGAAATTCGTCGGGGTCATATTCATATTGAGTCATTGAATATCAAATACGATATTCCCCACGAAGCGATTTCTTATCATCACTGGAAGAATAGGATTTTTATATTTATCGCAGCCTCTTTGATCGGACTGGTTGCGGTTGGTTTTGCGTTTCTCAGTGACAGCTCCTTTCATCTCTTCCAGGTGATCTATGACATAGAGCCTTTACTTCCTTTCTTGCTCACTCCGTTCGGATTGGTTTTCGTTCGTTGGATGACTTTAAGTGTGTTTCACGGTTCAGAGGGAAGTGGAATTCCTCAAGTGATCGCATCAATGACACCTGGGCGAGCGGAGAAGCTTTTGAGTGTGAGGGCAGGGATTGGGAAAATCATTGGGACCAATTTGGCCCTGGTTTGTGGGGCGAGCGTGGGTCGAGAAGGACCCACCGTCCAATTGGGGGCGATCATTGGACGCCTTTTTTCTAAAGTTTTAAAGGTGCCGGCCATGTACACGCAGAGATCTTTGATTCTTGCGGGCGGAGCTTCAGGGGTTTCTGCAGCCTTTAACACTCCGATTGCGGGGATCGTGTTTGCCATCGAAGAGCTAGGGAAGTCTTTTTACGAAAGAGAAACTTCGATCCTTTTGATGTCTATTGTCGTGTCTGGACTTTGCGCGCTCTCTTTGAGCGGTCCATACTTTTACTTTGGTTCCACTCAAGTCGGCCTTCATGGCTGGGACCAGTGGTACGCTCTTCCTATTGGCTTTTTTTCCGGCCTTTCTGGTGGTTTTTTTGCTCTTGTTCTGACAAAGGGGTCACTATGGGTTCAAAGGCAGACAGCGCTCAAAGCCTATGGGTTGACTTTTATTTTCGGACTGATCATTGCGGGAATTGGCTACTACTCCGGAGGAGCCACTTTTGGAACAGGTTACGACGAGGCCAAAGCGATTTTAGAAGGCTCCTCACACATCGAGCACTACTCGGCGTTAAAGTTTGTCGTCACATCGGCATCTTACCTGAGCGGAGTTCCTGGTGGAATTTTTGCTCCAACACTCTCTATCGGAGCGGGGATTGGCAGTTGGTTTGTTGATGTCTTTCAGTCCACCCACACACAAGCCTTTGTACTCCTTGGAATGGTTTCCTTCTTTTCCGGAGTGATTCGCGCTCCTATCACAGCTGTGATCATTGTCTCTGAGATGACTCACAACCATTTGTTGCTGCTTCCACTATTGATGGCCTCTCTGGTGGCTTACGGATCGGCAAGGCTCGTGTCTAAGGACTCTTTGTACCAAACCTTTGCTCAGCGCTACTTGCCGCCACCCACGACTCCTGAGGTGGAGAAGAAAGAAGTATGAGGCGAGTCTTAGTTCTTCAGCATGTGGCCCATGAAATTCTAGGCACTTTGAATCCATTGATGAAAGTGCGAGGGCTAAAGATCAAATATGTGAATTTTGATCGGAACCCAGACGCCAGGCCCTCTTTGGATAAGTACAGCGGACTGATTGTGCTTGGTGGTTATATGGGGGCTTATGAGACCAAGAAGCACCCTCACCTTTTGCATGAAATGAGGCTCATCGAGGAAGCTTACAAGAGAAATATCCCTGTTCTTGGAATATGCTTGGGTTCTCAACTGATGGCCAAAGTGCTTGGGGCAGATGTGAGGAAGACCTCGGTTCCAGAAGTTGGCTGGAGGAAGTTGAATTTTCTCCCTGAGGTCTTGAAGGACCCTTTATTTAAAAACTTCGAAAAGACCGAAAGTCTTTTTCAACTTCATCAAGATGCCTTTGATCATCCCACAGGGACGATTCCTTTAGCCTCTTCAGACATGTTTCCAAATCAAGGGTTTAAGTATGGAGAGAAGGCCTATGGCTTTCAGTTTCATCTCGAAGTGGATCATCTGATGGTTCAGAGGTGGCTGCGCGTCCCCGCCAATCAATCTTTGATCGAAAGGCACAATGACATTTATTCAATCCCTCAGATTTTAAAAGAGACCGAAGAAAAGATTGAGCGGTCTCTTCAGTTGAGTGAGCGGTGTTTTAACAGCTTCTTAGATCTATTCGGAGAGTTTAAGCGGGTTGAACTTCTAGGATCAGGTCATAAAATCAAAGGCTGACACCAATTCCAAAAAAATTTTCTTCTTCTCTTTGTTTTTGAGCTTCCTCCCTCAAGCGTGACGCGCTTTTAAGGCCTTTAGGCCTTAAAATGAGGGCGAAGGCATGGAGCCTGCGAGCTCAAAAACAAAGAGAAGAAGAAAATTTTTTTGGAATTGGTGTCGGTCGATAGATAGAAGCTATCCCCCAGAATTTTTCATTCTGTACTCGGTGAGTGCCGCATCCAAGTGTGTTTTTACAACGGAGTTTACGGGTAGGTTCTTCGAGATCGCATTGTAGTGATCATAGTTTGAGGAATTGATGTAGTTCATGGAGTGTTCTGCTAATTTTTGCCGAACTCGAAAGCTTCCTGTGGATAAGTTTTCAGAAATGGCATTGGCAATGGCTTTTTGAGATTGAGGATCAGGGTATTTGTTGAGCTCCATAAGAGCCTGGGGAATGAGTTTTTCATTAAAGCTGCCTATGATATCTCGAAGGACTGAATCTAAATTTTTTGGATTTGGAGCCTGAGTGGCCATCAGATCCAGTGCGGCCTCTTTCACTCGTCCGTCCGGAAGACTCATGAACTCGCGAGCAATTTGAGAGAGTCGAGGATCTTCAAGACTGTTTTTTGAAACATAAGATTTCAGTTGATTGAGCTTTTGGGCTAAGTCTTTTCCCACTGCAAACTCATAAGCGCGAGGATCTGAATTGTCATAACGGCAATTTTCATGGCTATAGCATGACTTAATTTTGAGAAGTCGGGCGTGATAATCCTCTAGATCAAACTGAACGGGTTTAATTTTTGATTGAATCTTTGAAACTTTTGATTTTGAGGACGGAACTGTTTGTGCTGGCCCTCGGCTTGTTGATGTGGGGAGAGCCCTATCTACTTGAACTTCTCGGTCTTTGTTCGAATCGAAACTCCTATAGGCACTGATTCCAATGGCAAGAATGAAAAGGGGAAGAAGGAGAGTTTTGTTTTTCATTAGATGGCCTCCAGTTTTTGAGATTGAATCCATCCCGTTTTTCCTGAGGCTTGATGGCGAACTTGAGACCAGCCCGAAGGAGTGATTTGAAGAACCTCTAAGACTCTTTCTGAAGCGGGCACCTCCAATTTTGGCCCAGGAACAAAATCTTCACTCTTTACGCAGGCCTCCGATGTGCAGGACATGAGGTTTTCGTAGTACACCGAGTCTGAAACCTTCGCCAGGGAGAAGGTTGGGCTTTCAGGCGCTCGCGCATCAATCTCAACCCATGAGGCATAGGTTGAAGAGGGGTGTCCTTGGCCAGCATAGATAAAGCCTTTGGCCCCTCGAAAGTCCACGTAGTAATAAAGGGAATTGCTTGATCCAGAGAGGTGGACTCCCCACACTTCAACTCGAGTTTCCTTCGGAATTCTTTGAATCAGCGCGCCGCCTGCCGTTTGCCGCTGATTGATTCCCGCTTCGTTTTTGATGATGATCGAGTCGCCCACGTCAGCAATGTATTTTGGGACTTTGTCGGATGCGGATTTCGAAGTCCAATCGGATTGGGATGTGCGACTGCCGGCATAGATGTAGCCCGTTTTTGATCCGTAGGTCACTTTGTAGTAGCGAGTTTGCGAGTTGTCGTTCTTAACCTCGAAGTCCAAGACTTGGAGAGATCTATTGTCTGGCACCGTAGTTAAGAGGGCGCCGGCGGGAGTCTTTCTGAGGTTGATGCTTTTTAGCAACCGCACGGAGTCTCCGATTTTTGCAAGTCCCGAGATGGAGTCTGCACAAACTCGGTTTCGGTCCAAAACTTCGATCGGGACCGTTTTATAGTTTGATGAGAAATCCACTGTTTTCTGGATATTTCTCTTGAGCATGCCATTCAAGCAAGCGGCATCTCTGTAATCAGGAAGGCAGAGCAGTCGGTTGTCCTCAAAGGCGCAGAAGAGTCCGTTGGAGTTCTGATAGAAAACATTCTTAGAAAATTCCATCTCTCCGCTTGAAGGGGGAGCGGGCTGCTGGGTTGGGGGTGATGGCTGACTGGGCTCACTGGGTGGATTTGGTGTGGGTGCCGGGCTCGAAGGACAGCTTTCTTTTCCCTGTGACAGACAAGCGATATTGATAGAGGCGGGTTTGTTCACATTGGCTACGGAATTGAGCCACTGCCTCTTATTGAATTTATCGAGAAAATTCCTATCATTTTTTGCCCACTTGCTGCTTGAATTTGTAAACCGACAGATGCTTCCCATCCCACCGTTGTAGGCGCTATAGGCCGCTCGTGTTCGACTCAACCAGTTTGTAGGACTGGGCACACAAGACTTTGAGGGCGCTGCCTGCCAAGCCTCGTAGTAGATATCAAGAGCATAGGCGAAGTGAATGCCTAGATTTGCTCCAGCCCCGGCGTTGAGACTGACATAATGGCTTCGGTCGTCGACCTGCATGATGCCGTGTCCGTGACCCACATCACCACGAATCATTTTTAAATTGGAACTGTTGGTGTTTCGATAGTGACTCCAAAAGCTCTCCTGATGGACGAGTGCAAAAATGGCGTCTTGAAACGCCTTGACCTCAGCGGCACTGGCGCTTGGCTTTCTGGACTGAATATAAAATTTTGAGACCTCTCGGACAATCGGATACATCTCAGACATATAGCGATCAACCTCTGAGGAAGAGGCTTTGTTAGGAACGATCACCGATCCATAAATTCGCTTCATTTCGTTTCGATCAGCAAAGGGGTCCACGTCGCAAGCTTCCGCGTAGTTTCCAAAGCTGCTCCAACTTCCAAACACCTTGTTGTTGCAGTTCCAGTATTTTGGAGTGTTCCTCGCGAATCCGGAGGAGCTATGGACTAAAATGAGACTTAGGATGAAAAGAAAGAGTGTTATTTTCATGGATGCTTCTACGGACCAAGATCCAGGTCTCTTTATTTTAAAAAACATGAGGGGGTTTAAATCGACCAGAGAGCCTTTTCTAAAATTTTGTGTCGATCTTTTTTATATTGGACTTGGCTTCAAACAATTGATCTATTGGCCGGAGAGGCGAGCTGTTTGCTGCGCGAAGTCAGGTCGGTGGTGAAGGGCCTGTTCAGTGTTTGAACATTAAAAGCGAAATTTGATGTTCTGCTTTAGGATTTTAAAAAGTGTAAGTTTATAAATTTTCTGAGAGAAGACCTTTAAAAAAGATGTGAGGGCGTAATGAGAGCAAGAAATAGAGTTCCACTTAACTGTTTAAGTTTAGAAATTCTGTTGTTTTTTGGATTTTTTGTTTTTAGTTCATTGAGCTTCGCACAAATCAAAGTCCCTCCAACTCAGGCCTTTATGAATGAAGTTGTTCAATTCGAGCCTGAGGACGGTCACCACTTTGAGATTGAAGCCGAGCAACAATGTGAGAATGGAAATGTGATCGAAAAGCAGGCGGAAAAAGTTTCTTGTCAGCTCCTAAAAAAGGGAGTTTCGAAAGTCACCCTCAATGTTTGTGACGATAAAAAAACTTTTTGCAAAGCAAATCTTCTGCAAATTGAAGTTCGAGATCTTCCCGAGGGGGTTTCACCGGAGCCTTTGAAACCCGGTTTGATTGAGATGAAAGAGACTTTGCATTCCGAACTGCTGCCTGGGTTTGTCAGTGGATCCCTGACGAAGATGAAGGAGATGGCTCAGACCCAGCCAAAACCTGTGTTTTTAATGATCTCCACGGATTGGTGCCCACCCTGCAATCAGTCGAAGGAGTACCTTCTTGGAACGAAAGACTTTCAAGATTTCTCGAAGGACTTCTTTAAAGTCTATGTGGATGGAGATTCGAGTGTTTCTGAAGAATACGATAAAGAGGTTTCGTTTTCTGAGTATCCGAGTTTTATTCTCTTAAATTCTGATTTTGTCGAAGTGGCTCGGTATCGCGAAGAGTATGCCCTGTCGCCTCTTAAAGACTGGTGGCAAAGAGTTTCCCCCTATATGGATTCGGGTTACGCAGTGACAAAACAAATTGTGTTGGAGCGAAAAGAGGAGAGATGGCTCAGAAGGATTTTAGATTTTGTGAGGTTTAACTCTGAAGCCATTAAGAAGAAAGACCTCGAGTATGTTTTAGAAGTGGCCTTGGCGAAGAACGATGGGGATTTTCTCTCAAAAATCACAAGTCTCGAGGTTCCACAAAGATTGTTAGAGAGTTGGTATTCGAGTCAAAAGGATCGTTTGATTAAAGAGGGGATGAGTGAAGTCGAATACAAGCAAAGGTTCTTAGAGGCTTCCAAGGAGTCTCCCACTTTTGCTTACCGCTTGGCGGATGTCTGTGGAGAGAAGGTGGATGGAAAGAAGTTGAATGCTTGTGAGCAGGGCGAGAAGCTCCTTTTGCAGCGTGAGTCTTGGGTTTTGGAGAGAGACAATCGTTCTCGCGCTGAAAATTTGGGTTTTCTTGCGGATGAATTTTATGCGCAGATGAGTTTTTACAAAGGCCAAGATAGAAAATCGAAGGCCTTGGAAGCTGCGAAAAGCTGTACAAGAACATTCGAAGAGCTTCTCACTCTTTCCTCATTGAAAGTGCCTCGGTACGGTATGCAAGGAATTATGGCTTGTGCAAAGGAATTTGATTTAAAAAGGGTTGAAAAAGTCTACCGAAACCTCATTGAGAAATATCCAGAAGACCCGACCTTTATCTACCGCTATGCCCGTTTTCTGAAGAGTGAAAGAAAAGATCTAGACCGGGCAAAGGTGTGGGCGGAAAAGTCTTTGAAAGCTTCCTATGACTTCAACTGGTTCTATGCGGCGAGCCTTTACGTGGACATTCTTAAGTCTTTAGGCCAGACAGACAAGGCAAAGTCGGTCATCCAGGAGGGTTTTGCTCGTCTAAAGCTCGATCAAAGCCAAGATTCAAGAAGCCAGAAGGTGCTCGCTCGTCTTCGAGTTCTGGAGCGGGAGATCGAGCGAAAATAGGCCAAAGGTCAGGTCAGGTAAACCTAAAGAGTTTCCGATAGATAGGGGGTAAGAGCCCATCAAAAAGGAAGCTTTTTTTGGATCCGAAATTGAAACCTAAATCCGCTCAAGCGGCGGAGAAATCTCAAACTTCAAACAAAGTTGAAAAAGCTTTGATCGCTGCTGCGTTGTTGTGTTTGCTGATGGCTTCTGGCGCCTTGTTCTTTGATGATTGGCTTTGGAATGGAATGCGTTCTCGAGAGGGAAGCATCGGGATGATTGTTTCTCGTAGTGGAGATGTGCGATTAAAATTTGATCAGGATGTTTCTTGGCAGAAGGCCTCGCGAGGGCAATCCCTTCAGTATAACGATTCTGTTTTTGCCGGAGAAAACTCTAAGGCCGATTTAAAACTGGGGGAAAGTCAGTTGACCGTCTCTCAAAACTCGCTCGTGGTTTTACGTCGAGAGATGGATGCTAACTTTTTGAATTTAAGTTTTGGAACTCTTTTTGGAAAAGTGGCCAAAAACGAAAAAGTCTACATCGACACAGGTTCAAACAAACCAACACTTTTAAGCACAACTTCTAACGCGCAAATTGTTTTGAAAAAAGTGGGAGACCAAACCACTCTGCAAGTCGTGAAGGGAGAGGCTCAAGTTGAGGTGGATGGAGTCATGAAGTCTCTCGGCGAGAACACGGAACTGGCTCTTCCCAAGAAGACCGAGGCTGCGGCTCTTCCAGAACCTCCTCGGTCTCTAGATATTTCAATTTTGCCTCCATCTCCAACTGGGGTGGTTTACTCTAAAGTTCCACTCGAGCTTCCCTTTAAGTGGAGTTATGGGAAGTCGTCCTCCGTTGAAGAAAATCAACGCTTTCAGCTTGAGTTTTCCAAAGATGCGAGCTTTGCCAAGTCGCTTAAAAAACAAATCGTTGGTCAGAACGAAGTCGGACTCAACGTCAACCGATCAAGACAACTCTTTTATCGCGTTAAGGGACCAAAAGGTGAACTGAGCTCCACAAAAAACTTTCAATTTGTTCTTATGGATAAGCCCAAGATTCTCGCCCCTCGAGAAGCTCAGGAATTTTTAACTCCTTACCTTTCTGACTTCCCGGTGGGTTTTAGGGTCAGTGAAAATGAAGTGGCTTCAAATTACTGGGCACAGATTTCAGCGGATCCCGAATTTAAGACGATCCTCGTCAATACAAGTATGAATAAGAGTGCTTGGTATAAAGAGCTTCCGTCCGGAAACTACTTCGTTCGGGTTCGATCGGACTTTGGAGAAGAACGGCTCTCCGACTGGTCGGACGCCGTTTCCTTTCGAGTGAAGGAAGACTTAAAGCCTGTCGAAGTTCCGATTGCACAACTTGAAAATGAAGTCATCATTCAGAACTTGCCTTACCCTTCAAATCTGTATGGCGCTAGCGATGAAGAGACAAGAGAGTACCTATGGAGTAAAGGTCTATTGAGAGACTACTTCTCTGAACTTAAGCCGAGTTATGATCAGTTGGCTTTGGATTTTGGAAATGGCGAAGTGGTTCGTCAGACAACGGCTTCGTTTCCTAAAGAGAAAATTTATCCCTCTCGTCTGGGATACCGCTATCAGCTGATCAAAGCGGGAAGTCTGCCGAGTCGCTGGTCCCCTGAGGAGAAGTTAAAAATCACCCTGGAGCCGCCAAAGGAGAATTTCGCTGAAGTTGTCCCTGAGCAAATGAAAAATGACGGTCAGATCCCTGTTCGAGTCAGCTTTACGCCGGTTCTCTTTGCAAAGGACTATGATTTTGAAGTGGCGACGAACCCACAGTTTAGGAAGTCTGATCACTTTAAAGGAAAGGATCCTGAGAGAAATTTAAAACTTGCTCTTGGGAAGGACTATTATTGGAGGGTGAGGGCCCTAGACGCTAATGGAAATCCTCTGTCGGGCTATTCAAAGTCTCGCAAGATGTCTGCGAGTGAAATGGCTCAGCAAGTAAAGCTTGCCAGGGTTCGCAAGTCTGAAAAGGTCGCCGAGAAGAAAAGGAGAAGTGTTGCAAGTGAGCAGACTCAAGCTAAGCCTGAGATCAGAGAGAGTCTTCAAAATGTGAAAGAGAGCTTTGTTCAAAAAGCCCATAATTTTTGGACTTGGATTGGCTCGGGAATGAGTTACGTCAACTACGCTCAGCAAAATGAGTCTGGAAGCCTAAATTCACAAAGTCAGAACGACAATCTTGGGCAGTATTTTGAGATGGGCTACGCCTCAAATGGCGGCTATGGAGGGGTGGTCAGTTATAAAATCATTCCAGGTGAGGTGATCGTCACTAACGCGGCTCTTGATAAGCGAGACTATGTTTGGCAGATGATTGCGATTGAAGCTTTGATGCTGAGAAGGTCTTCCTTTACGATCTTTGGAATGCCTCTCACTTATGGCCCTCGAATAGGGGTTCAGTCGCACAACGTTCCTTATATTTACTTAAATGAGCTCGACACTCTTGAGCTGAAGCAAAACGAAATGACAACGATGTCTGCGGGTCTCATGGGTGAACTTCCCACGGGCCGCTGGAAGTTTCAGTCTTACATGAGGTATCAATTCCCTTTCTCGGCTAAGGGCAGCGGCGCGACCAACTTTCAACTCAAACCCACCTTTGCATTTGATGGTTTGGTTGGAACCACCTACTACCTTTCGCAAAACTTTAAGATGGGGGCCTTTTGGTACGGGCAGTGGCATTACTATAACTTTGTCTATGAAACCTCAACTTCCACAAGCCGAGGAAGCGATTCGCTTTTCAACTCTACCTTGGATTTCCGTTTAGGTTTCGACTTCTAATCTTTTTATTGTTGATTGACTAAGAAGCGCACTTAAATAATGAAGCGACTGTCTCGGGAATGGCGCTCATATATCTCAGAAAAGGTGTTCTGAGCACATTTGTTTCTCTACCTCTCGATGGATGTTGAAGTGGCGACTTGACCTTAAATCGATATAGTGGGGTTGTGATAATTTCGATGCTCGCCTTT
>Ga0100403_1000598_pt1 | contig 35910 bp, 50 predicted proteins | sample CryGeymet201501t_FD_83663 | JGI IMG/M metagenome (GOLD analysis project Ga0100403, IMG submission 83663) | Groundwater microbial communities from Crystal Geyser aquifers in Utah, USA - Crystal Geyser metaG 2015-01t | ecosystem: Environmental > Aquatic > Deep subsurface > Groundwater | place... | reverse complement strand
GGAGGTTGTAGTGATGGTTTCGAGCCAGTCCCACTGCACTCCGTCTACTATTACGCGGATGCCCAACGTCTTGGGGCCTGCAACATTCGCGTGTGATGCGACCACATTGCCGAGGAAACCAGCGCCTGCAATGTCAACGATATCTGTCCACGTATTGGCTGCAGACACATTGACTACTGCCCCTGCGTTATCCAGAGCGGTAAAGAAGCCCGCTTCGGTATTCTGGTGGACAGTGGGGCCAGGGACGGTCAGCGATATACTTCCCTCACTCACCCACCGCGGCAGGTCTGATGGCTGGCTGACGATATTGCCCCGAGCGCCGCCTGCGCCGTAGTAGAAAACTGATTCGTTCATTAGGTGAACCTCACGTCATTGCCGCCTACGGGGCGAAGCACCATGGAGCGGCGGCGGGTGATCTGCAGATCGTCCGCAATGCCCATGATGGTTTGCGCACCATTGCGTAGCACATTGATGGGATACGGCAGCGAGAAGGTGTCGCTGACAATAAAGAGTGTTACCGCTCGATCTCCCACAACCCACGCGGCAGGGAGGGTGATATCGACTGCACCTGTCGCAGCATTCATATCGACAATCAATTCGTCGCCCTTAGCCGCCAGCACATCGTCTGAAATAGTCTTAGCCACGGGCAATGTGCCGATCTGGCCATCGGGCTTCTCGTACAGCAACCCGCGTGCGACACCGTTACCAATCGTCCACTCGTTCAGCTTCAATGTGAACGGCTCGATGTAAAGGCCGCTCGCCGCCACTCGATAGAGTTGTCCAATTGCACCACTGCCTGGGTTAAACGCCGTCACAGAGATATCGTAGGGCACTGCACCGACTGTAATCTGTGCATTGACCCACGCCTTCGTTGCCCAGTCGGCCGAGATCGAATAGTCCGCACTGGAGTCGCGTGAGAGTTCGATCAGCTCACCTAATTCAATGGCCGCACCGGCTTCGACCGCGATTGCGCCGAGGCGCTGCTTGCCAGGGGAGTGCGGCAGCTGGTACCAAACCTGATAATCCCCTGTAGCAACTGGCTGGGCGAACTGTCCGGTGGCATCGGTAATAATTTGCTGCTCCACGCTGTGCGCCACAAAGCCATCCGCCGACCAGTTAACGCGCTGGGCGACCAGGAACAAAGTGACGTTTGCCATCGGGCTGCCGTCGGGGTAAATCATAGGTCCTAATAGAGTGCGCATTCTCAGGGCTCCTGATAGCTGTTAGCGTCGTATTGGCGGCAGCGAAGCAGCCACAATCCGACTGCTGGATTGGATTTGCTCATGACCCGGCCGGGCTCCCTGTTCAAGCCGTTCGGTGATGCCAGCAGGGCCACATGACCCACATGGACAGCGGCTCCTTCGTCTGCAACCGGCACGGTACTGATCCAAGTCTCCAGCTGATGCTCGAAGAGTCGCTCCCATGCATACCGTTCTGCTTGTTCTGTCACGAGAATGCCGGGCATACGGTATTCCTGCACCACGGGTAATTCGGCACCACTGCTCACGCCGGCACTCTCGGCAACCACTGTAGTTTCTTTCCAAGGCGTAACCGACGTGTCGGTGTACTTCACGCGAACGACGTTCTTGCGATCGGCGGTAGAGACCAACTCAATTTCTGGTAGCGCGACCATTTCGACATCGCTTGATGCATCGCCAAAAAGTATGCGCCAATCAATTGCGCGAGGCCCATCCACCACAAAATGATACTCACCGTCACGGTAATCGAGCATTACTCCCGCATAGCCGCGCAACGTTTCAATCCACTGCAACGTCGGTAACGGTGCTCCGCCAATTTCCAGATTGCACTGGATGCGTTCGCCGTCGGGGAATGGTGCTGCACATCGATCCGCAGCCACTGCAACTGATGCACTGTTTACCTTCTTGTCCAGGCCAATGAGAGGACTGCTGATGGCGGTGGCCAGGTGAAGTGCGGGATTGCGGGTAAACGTCTTTACGCCGGTACGAGGATCAAAGCAGTGCCAGCCTCTAACCAATACCCTGAGCGTTGGCCAGCCAACATCAAATTCCTGCACGGGAATCTTCGCGGTCACATAAGCCAATTGGTAGGGGTTGCCGTACCATGACCCGGTAAGTGTTTCGGTGTAGCTGCTGCCCAGCAGTTCCACCATGAGTGGGTCCACACCTTGGCCGGCAACACCGCGATAGGCATTTACATTGGTATCGGCATACACACGACCAAAGTTTGCTCGGTAAGTCGTGCCCGTCGGAGTTTCATCCCCAACGATTCCAGAGACGACAAAAGGCGTCTTAACAACATAATACTGGCCACCAAAACGGTAGATTTCACCCGGCTGCGCAGCATAGGGGCGCGTGTACGGTGTGATCCACGTTGAGCTGCTTGACCAGTCACCGCGATAGTTAACGCTCGACTCCGGGTTGCTCGATGTATAGGTGTCGCCTGCGATCTCAATAGAGACAATGGCATCCAACGTACCCAGGCATAGAATCCCGCGTAAAAACAGGAAGCCGCCTTTCTCCCTGACGATATCGGGATCGGCCGCAATCCACGTCTCGCCAAACACCGCGCCATAACGACGATTGGCAGCGGGCACCTGGCGCGTCTGCTGGTGGATCGGTCTGGCGGTGACATTCGTAGTCTGTGCGCGTGGAGATCGCTGGTCAGTGGCCAGTCCACCCTTCCATGGCGGGATTGTATGTGGGTTGATTGACGTCACAGGCCACCCTCTGACGGTTCATACCGCACCAGTTTGACGATCACGTCGTACCAAGGCCCATCGATGTGGAACTTGCGAGGTCGTGCTGTAAATGCGCCCACCCAGTGATCGCCCATCTCGTCCTGCACATTGAACAGCAGGCCTCGATTGGCGCGCCAGAACTGCATCACCTCTTCAACGACGGGCCTTTTGACAAGACTGTGAGTGAGCGTCACGAAGTGGTCGCTGTAGCCGCCCAGATCGTAGGTGCGGATCCGGCCGTTGGCACCGCGACGGACGAAGACCGTGGACTGCTCCTCGTCGGCAGGCTCCAATAGAAAGCAGGTGAGAGGGTACGTCGGCCGCATCTAGTCCTCCACTCGATAGGTTGTGCCGTTAACAACAACCTCTGATCCGCGTGGCAGCGAGTACGGTGATTCGTGCGGAACGCGTGGTGCAACGCCGATGTGATCCGTTGCCACACGAGCGATGATCTGCACTGATCCGTTGTTGCCGATTGTGGGCTTGTCCAGACCACCTGCGAATCTCAAGTCGGTTTCCCAACCGTGACGGCCGCGATATAGGAGAGACCAGTGACACTCGATCTGCGGCATGCCTGGCGCAAACGCGGCGCGGATCCGTTGAGCCCACGCGTGTTCGACATCGCCCAGCGTTATCGTGATCGATTCAATCCCAAGCTGGCCCACAGAAACCTGCGCCACAGCGAAATCGCCCTGCAGCCATTCCTCACCATCTATCTGGAGCGCACCATAGGAACAGAGACGCACTTCGGGAGAAAACCCCATGTACAGCAGGTGGCCGGTTGCGTGTGCAAGTTGTCGTAATGTGGCAAGTTCTGTCATGCGATCACCGGCTGTGGAACGAGTGACTGCATTTCTCGCAGCAGGCGAATCACCGCTTCCAGATTTTCGTTGGTCAGCGACAGTTCGCGTGCCGCTTCTATCAACGCTTCACCGCCATCCTGAATCGTCTCACCGGCTGTCTGGAGATCACTTGCAGCAGTTGCCATGTTTTCGCTGGCAAGCCCCGCTTTTTCCCAAAGCGCTGTTTGCGTTTCGATGTCTACGGCGTCACTGGTTGCGACAACGGTATCGCGCAACTCTTCGATGCGGCCCTGCGCCAGCTCCTCAAAGGCGTCTAGCCACTCAATGAATTCCGGGCGTGCTGCATTCTGCTGCTTATCGTTGAGTAGCCCATAGGCAGTTTTACCGAGCGAATCGGCGGTGGACGTGAGGCGCTCGATTTCAGCCGCACTGCCCGCAGTGGCGAGTTGGTCCGCCAGATCCGCTATCTGATCGCGGTACCGGTTGTACTGACCTGCGTCATCCAAACCATCCAGAATCAGCTGTTCACGGAAAGACGCGATACGTCCGGAGACACTCGCGGTCACCGCCTCGAGTTCGGTAAGTAGCGCGAACTCTGATTCACGGCGTGCCAGGGTCGCCTGGGCCAGTGCCAAACTGGATGCCGCAGTGCCATCGTAAACCGCTATTAACTCGCGATTATTGGCCACCTGTGTCTCGTAGATATCGGGATTGGATCGTGAATTGGCGTCTTGCAATCGCTGGAACTGAGCACTGATGCCATCGCCTATTGTGTTGGCGGTATAAAGTATATTGTTCGCCGCCTCGAGGCCGATCCTGTCAATCAGCTCTTGGGCTCGAGTAAAGTTCGCCACGGAGCGCTCTGCATCAGCTCCCGCTGCAATCAGTACGGCAAGTCCAGTCTCCAATCGCAGGAACGTGGCACCGAATGCCTCGCCCTTGCGCCGGAAATCGGTAACCAGCGTTTCAAACGTCTGGTTGAAGTCATTGATTCCAGCAAAGTAGGTCTCACCCGCATTGAATATTGATTGCAAGGACAGGGCGTCCACAGCGTCGCGTGCAAGGGCCTGAGCGTCGCCTTTTCGGGCAACGAGCATGGTCTTAACTTCGTCATCGATGTCTGTCGCTCCGCTGATCACCGCACGGAACGCATCCTGCAGAAAGCTGTCGACATTTTTGTACTCCTGACCCTGAAACTCGATGCCAGACTTTGTGCCAAAGCTGACACTACCGGCAAAGTCAGAGCCGCCAATCTCATCGGCAAACTGCTGAAGGTATTTTGCTAACTCTTCCGCTTGATCGAGGTTGGCCTGCGTGATGTTCTTGCCGGAACCCCGAACACTGCTATCGCCTGTCGCCAGGTCAAACTCCGCGAACCCTCGATTATCGCCACCTTCCTTCCACCCGAAAACCTTGCCAAGTGCTTTTTCCAGACCTTCACCGACGAATGAGCCAATGCCCGCACCTATTGCAGTACCGACGACAGGAAAAATGGAGCCAAGATAAGCACCAACTACGCCACCTACTGCAGCGCCAGCACCCGTAGAGTTCTCATTCTGGAAAACCTGCTGTCCGAGGTAGCCGCCGACAACTCCGGCACCAGCTGTTGCTGCGGCGCCGTAGGCGACTTGACTGACACCGGCAGCACCGGGCGCAAACGATGCGCCGGCACGCTGCAGACCGACGACCACTTGCCCGCCACCAATGCTGCTTAACCCGGTCGATATGTTTGTGCCCAGACCAGCAATGCCGCCCTGGTACAACGAATATAGGCTGGAACCTGCCGAGATCAGTCCGGATCCGCCTGACTCGCCAGTCACGCCATCAGCAACCTGTGCCGCCGTCGTTGTCACGCCACTAGTTGTGACGCCCAGCACGATCTTGTTGCGGGCTGCTGCATAGATCATCTCAGCCAGCATGTCCAGAAACAGATCCTTGACGCCGCTGAAGGTCAATTCCCCAGTACGCAGGAAGTTTTTAAGCCAGCCCTCTGCAGTATCATCAATGCGCTCAATGCCGCGCTTCCATGCCGTCTCCAGTGCCTCTGCCTCAGTAAGTACACCTCCCACCGCCTTGGCGGCCTCTCCCTGGAGCGCAGCAATGGCGGTGTTGAATTCATACTGGGATATCGCGCCAGAGGCCAGAGCTGCTCTCAACTCTGTCACGCCGTCTGTGTATTGCCGGGTGGCAGCACGTGCCGGGTTCAGTCGATCCAGCAGTTTGTTCAACGAATCTTTGGTTTTGTCCACTTCCTTGGTCAGAGCAGCCTTCGCTGCTGCGAACTGCTTCTCTGAAATCGTCCCGTCCTTCAATCGGGCAGTCAGTTCCTCCAATCCCTCTTCGTAGCGGCGCGTGGCAACGCGGGCCGGATCCAGTCGATCCAACAGTTTGTCCAGGGACTCAATCTCTTTTTCGGTAGCCCCGATCTTGGCTTCAGTCGCTTTTGTGACATCGTCGATCGCTATGCCTTGCTCTTCCAGTGCTTTCTTGTGCTCGTAGCTGGATCTGGCAGCTGCGGCCGCTGCCTCTGCCTCCTGGACAGCTGCTGCCTGATTCGCCAGAACGGCTTCGCGTTGCTCCAAAGCGCTGTCGATAAAATCATTGGCCGCGTCTTTGCGTGCAGCAGCTGCTGCCTCGATGCCAGCCTGCTCGGCGTTGAGGGCGGTCACCGATGCTTCGTGCTCAGCGTTTAATGTTGCAATGTCCTGTGCGGCTTGCTGGCTGATGCCTGCATAGCTCTGCATGGCCACACCGGCTTGTGTGAGGCTGGCCAGAGCTGAATCGGATATCAGGGCATCGCCCACGCTGGTGCTGTTGATTTCAGCCAACGACACGCTCAGTTGACCGACCAGCTCACCGAATTTATTGATTACATACTCAACGGCTTCGCCTGCCTTCTGCTTGAGCAGTAGCAGTACCGATTCGATCGAGAAGCTCAGAGTCTCCCAGGCGCGCTGCCCACTGTTCACCAGACTGAATACGAACTCATCAATACTCGCACTGATCTTGCCCACTTCACCAATAGCGATCGCCGCCATCGTCTGGATGTTGATGGGCAGCTGTGCGATCGCGTCACCGGCGAAGCTGATAACATTTGTTATGGATTCAAATGCACCTGGTGCGTCGGTGCCCAGGAAGCTGAACAATGCCTTCCAGTTTGCAATAGTTTGATCAATGACGACCTGGCCGGCACTCGCTAAACGATCCCACCAGCCAGAGAACTTGACTGACAGCACGTTGAGTTCCGCACCAACCCAATCGAACCAGCCTGCTTTGATTTCAGCGCGGATGCTGCCTGTCCATTCGATCCCGGCCGCAAGCCAGCTGGCGAACATATCAGTTACACCGGCACTACCGAGGTCGCGCCAGATGCCGTCAATCGTATCCTTAAGGTTCGACCACAAGCCCGGTAGGCGCTCCATCTGGTTAGCCATCGCATCGCCGAACTTCGTGTTACCGATGTCAGTCAGGTAGCCGACGATGGCGTCACTGTTCTTCGCCACTTCCGTGGTCACGCCCTGGAACGTGAATCGAACGCGATCGCCTTCCTGGTTGGCTTTGATCCCGAACTCTTTGAGCCGCTCGAACTCACCGGTGGAGGCATCCGCCACGGCCTCAATCATCTGGTTCAGATCCTTGCCCATCGCAGCAGCGGTGTTACCAAAGCCTGCCATGCGCTCTTCGGTAGGACGAATGCCCAGATTCTGCATTTTGATAAACGCCTGGACAGACTGATCCAGTGCAAAGGGCGTGCGCGATGCAAACTGCTCTATGGCAGCGAAGGCCTTGTCGGCCAACTCAGGGATCCCTCCGACAGCGGACAGCAGTGCGCCTTGCATCTGCTCGGCTGCGAAGATGGTCTGCGTCATGTCCCCGATCAGGACTGCGAGGGAAATGCCGCCCAGTAAACCAGCAGCGTAACCAGCTGCCTTGGCGATGGAGTTCAGTACATTCTTAAAGGAAGCCCCAGTCTGGTTTGCCTGTTGTGCCTGGCGCCTGAATACGCCAGCACCGCGACCGCCATCATCCAGCCCCTTACCTGCTCGGCGACCGGACTTGTCGACGTCATCATTGGTCTTGGTGAGTTTATCCAGCTCGCCCTTGGACAGGCGTACTTCCCCACGCAGACCATCGCTGTCCGCCGTGAGGTTGAGTGCCAGTTCCAGATCTGCCATAAGGGCCTGTTAATCGCTCATTTGTGACGGCGTATTGCGTCGTTCAATATCGGTTTGGCGGCGGCCTCCATCACCTTCAGATCCTCAAACTGCTCAGGACTCAATGCGATACCAGACAGCCGCTGCGTACTTTCGATTGCCGGGGAGGGTATACCGGCAAACTGCCCAACCATCCCCACTCGGACCCAGTCACTGGACAACAGCAAAAACACAGTGACGGTGGCCCAGTTGCAGGTCAGTACGGGAGGGAGTACATCGTCTTCACCTTGATCGCCCCGCAACCGCAAATACTCCTGCAACTTCTCCGGACTGGCATGCTTGCGCAGCGTTTCAACAGTCTTGTCGTGACGGCCGCGCATTGATTTGTCCTTCCCGCAGAACAGGTCAGCCCAATGCCTGGCCGCCTCTATCAGTTTTTTCGCTTACCTCGCTTGCCGCCGCGCGCGCCACCAGAGAGGCGCTCAAAGAACTTCATCACCATGGCCGCGCGGATCGGAGGGTGTCGCAGCGCTTTGGCGTGATTCGATTCGTCGTACTGGATCTCTTCACCATTGACTTTCCAGCCAGACCAGCCCACCAGTACCTTGTCGAGCAGCCCCTCATCGTTGTTAGCCTCGATCACGTCGCCGTCTATCTCGGCGGACTCGCCACCCATCAGCGCATCCAGCTGGTCCTGGTCGAGGTAACGGAACTTCACGGTGGGCCGATAGGTGCGGTCCGTGGCGTCGCCGGGAATGTTGATCTCCACAACGGCCGAGAAGGTGTCTGACTTGGCAAAAATGTCGTCTATATTCATTGATGATTCCTCTGAGTGATTTGATAAGGCGAGCCATTCGGCCCGCCTGGTCGTGTGATTGGTTAGGGGGTAACGATCGCGATCTCGTCGTCACCTGCGCCGGTCGGCGTCCAGATCATGTCAACTTCCCACGCCAGATCGCCCTTGTAGTCGGATGCCCGAGGATTGAGTATCTGAACCAGCGGGCCACTGACACCGACCTTGGAACCGGCAACCGTCCCGTGCATCATCGACACCGGCACCAGGGCGTTTGACTTCACCAGTGCAAAGAGGTCGTGCTCACTGATTTGTTTGGCCTGCAACTTGGCGGTGGATTTCACATCGCGCTTGTTGATCTCGAGACGGGATCCCGGCTCACCCGGTACACAAAAATATTCCACCGTCGCGTTCTGGTCGATCTTCAATGAATAGAACGGATATGATTCGCCACCAATGACGAGGGCTGCTGTATTCTCGCAATTGACAGGCTGCGGGATTTTCCAGGCGTTGTAGTTCGGCGTAGGTGCGCCCGCCAGAGTTTCCGGATCCACCCACCCACCTTTGAAGTTGGCTTCCAGTACCGGGAACTCGCCGATCTCAAACATCAGCGACACAGAGCCCTTCGAGCCGAGCATCTGGAACTGCTCGCCATCGATGCTGGGATTGATCGTGGCACCCTCCACGGCATCCGTGACTGGTGTGAAGGTGGTCTCGGTCGCTGTCGTAACTGCTGCCCACCCGCAGGCACGCATGATGGCCGTCCAGGCGGGCGCTACAGCCGGGTCACCACTGCCTGCCAGTTCCACATTGGTCAGCTTGCAGGCACGATGCACCTCAGTGAGTATCACCGGGCGTGCGCCATGGTAGGGGCGGCTGTAGACGCGCTCCTTCGGCGTAGCCTCCATCGGCGTGATTTCGATATCGCACTGCACGGCATTAGCGCCGGTGAGTACTTCAGCTGTGCCGTAGACGGACTCGATGCCGATCAGGACCAGTTCATTCTCTGCGCGCAGAATACTCATGACGCGTCACCTCCTGTTGTTTTGGCCGGCAACTTGGCGGCAGGCTTCGCCTTCGCTTTGGTTGCCTCTTTCTTTTTGTCTGGAGGATTGATAGCGCCTGGTTGCGTGCGGTGCACCAGCTCCTCCTGACCCTGTTCATTCATGCGGTACAGACCACCTTTACGTCGTCCCATTAGCAGCACCTCCGTGCATACGTGAGTTGATAGATATCGCCCCAGACCAACACCTGGTCTGTCCAGCGCTGAACATTGCCGCGCAACAGCTTCAGTGCGAGGAACCGTTCGTCCACCACGGGCGTGAAGCCCTTCAGCCATTGCTCGATTTTTCCGGACCACTCTTCGGCGATATCGGATGCATCGTCACCACGCGAGTCGCGCACATTCTGCACAGCGATCAACACGAGAAATTGGTCGGTGTGCGTTTCCGTCCGACCGTTGTCGTCACGGCGGTTACTGCCCCGGATGATGAATACCGACGGCGGGCTGACCCGCCCCTGCAGCACACTGGCGACATCGGCCGCACCGGCGACTTCACGTAACTGCCGTCCGGCGGCCTCATCGGACGCCTTGATCTGTGCGATAAGCTGTTGGCGCAACGTGGGCATGTCACAGGTCCCTCATTGAGTCGCGAGAGAACACCCGGTCAGGTCCGCTGATATTGGCACTGCCTGTACTCGTCGACGGCGGCTCTGCCTCTGCGCTATCCAGCTGCACGGTACCGGCTGCAACTTTTCTCAGCCACGAGAGCGCGTCCTTGTAGCGCTTCTCGACGATATCGGTCACCGCGTCGTCATACAGGAAGTAGCGCGCGATATCGCACACCATCAACACCAGGGCACGTGGCAGGCCAGCCAGTGGCAAGGTATAACGACCGCGCAGATAGTCGTCAGCGATATCGCTTGCGTCCTGCAGAGCGCGATCTATTTTGGGGGTTGGGATTGCCGACCAGGTCTCTCCGTTAAACAGATAGAGCAGGCCGTCGTCGGCAGCCATAGCGATATCGTCTACGCGTGGATCCGCGACAGAATCCACCAGGTTGGCTGCACTAGTGACTTCCTGGCGATAATTTGCACGAAGCGTGGACAATCCCCGCTGCACGACCTCGTCGCCATCAGCGCGGTATACGAGGTCTTTAAGGGTGGCGTATTGGCTCATCAATCACCCTCAATCCGTTTTGAGGCGTATGCCGCCCGCGATGCGTTCACCCGTATTACTGTCAAAGGTTACCTGTATGGCATAGGCCCATAACCTCTTCACGCTTGGACCGCGGGCATCGACGGTAAACTGTATCGCCTTGCCAGCTGGTACCGTTTGATCATTAATCATCAGGGACGTGGTGCTCACCTGGATGTCTGCTATCGTCAGGTGAGCAGTGCTGACCTCAACTACCGATGGCGCGCCGGAGATAGTAGAGCTACCTTCCAGATTGCCGCGACAATCAATGGATACAATGCGCTTTTCGAGACGGCTGATCGGGTGAACTTGTGGTGCAAATTCAGTCATTGTCGTCCACCAGTGTGTAATGGATTAGGCGCTCCGGCAGCGTGAATCCGAACAGGCGCTCTGGCAGCGTAAACTCGAGACCATCACCCACTACTGGCCCGCCGCTACCGCCCGGCACAAATTCCGCGCCAGGCATCCCGATCGCATGCGTCGCTATGGCATCGCCAGCAATCATTCTGAGAACGCTCCACGTCGAATACGCATCGCTAGATCAACGAGCGGACAACAAGTTCGGTTTTCCAATCCCATGTCTCTCCTACGTTGCCTATCCCCAAAACTATCAAGCTGTTGTAAAAGCTGATCAGGTTGACCGATAAGGTATTCCCGGTGCCGGAGGTTGTGATGGCATCCGGAACTGCCGCACCGGCGGGTGCCACCACCGGATCACCAGTTGCGCCGCGCGTGCAGGAAATAAGAAACCGAGCACAGTACGTACCGACTGTCCCCTGCCGGTTTGCAGTTACCAGTAGCTCAACGCAATAGCGTGTGTTAATGGCAGGCGTGAAGCCGCCCACATTGACCCCGGTCGTGTCTGTCGTCTGACCCGCGCCGGTGTAAAATGTTCTCGCTTGGCCAACGGGGATCAACGTCCCAAACGGCCCGGCAACAAGACGCTTATTGGCACCAGTCGCACCTAAGCCAGCGAAGGAGGGAATCCCGTCCTTATCCAAAAAGTATTTAAGGGAATCCAGGTTATACACTGCGTCAAGCACTGCACCTGGTGTTGTATACGCTACGTGGGTCTTGCGACGATGTGCGACAGCCGTCGCGCTATCCGGGACTGACGACATATCAGTTAGAAATGGCTGACGTACATACTTCACAGCAGGGCCGCCAAAAGCGTCGTCTATCGCTCTTTCTTCCATGCGTTTGAGAGCCGGAACCAGGAAGTGAACCAAATCGCCGGGGTTAGTCTCCATCCCAACCACAGGCACAATTTTGACGTTGCTCTCGGTGGAACGTTCAAGCAGATCCAGCCCAGGCCAACCGCCGGTCTTGTAGGCCGGGAAGGTTTCAGGAACATCGAATTGATACCAGAGCGTTTTTACCGGGTCTATCCAGCCTTGTGCCACCATGTAGTCATACATGGTTTGATGCTTGGCGACGAAGGCAGCGGGCGTGGTGCCCGCGTTAATGTCGTTGCCGCCTGTGTGCATCAGCACTACATCGAAAAACTTGCTTGGGCCAGGGTGTGCGGCAATGGCCGCTGGCATAATTGCATCCAACTCCAGCATTCCTACGCCAGTGGTAGGTTGCCATGTGTCCATGGTGCCGCCTGCTCTCCAACACGGCAGCAAATAAACCTGACCTCCACGATGCAGTCGACAACGTGCTGCTGCGCCATAGCCGGTATTACCGCTACTACCACGGAATAGGCCAGTAAACGGACGATTTTGAGGTGCACCATGTACATCATTGAAATTGGGCGCTACCGCACTGTTCGGGTCTACATTTCTGTATGCTAAATCTGCGGTATCGAACGTTGACCCCGGAGCGCCGGTGTCATAAACAGAAATGTTGGCGTCGGATGAATACGCGGAGGCATCTGAAACGAAAACACCGCCGGCATTAGAGTCGCCAATCAAAAGTATTTTGACGGGCTCCTGGTCAGTGAGATGCGCAAACGGTCGCGGTAGGCCGGCCAGTTTGTTCTGTTCAGCGGCGCTGAAAAGCTTGTAATTGCTTCCCGCAACCATGTTGTCCATGTTGAGGAAGTGATCCGGGTGGGCCACACATGCCACCAGCTTTTGACCTTCACCCCACACAATTTCGCTGCCGTCAGCGGTGGAACAGTAAATCTCCAATACGGTGATGACTTGACCGGGGTTGTTGAAGCGGCCCAGGAACACCATCCCGCCCTGCGCGCCAGAGATATGGAAGTAGGTCTCCTGATCGTTATTCATAACGTCATAGATCTTGCGCGCATCGACCGGCCCACCGGAGAGCGCATACGCGCCGGGAGCGCCCGTGTCGGTCGTGTAGGCTTTGGAAGCTATTATCAGGTCCGGCATATCGTGTCGCTAATTCTCAAGGGCGGTTAATCGCGTCATATTTGCTTGGTGGTTACCTACACCATCCCCCGTTATCCACCACCGAGGTTCACGGGTTTAGCCTGTGGTTGGGCTTTGCGATCGGGTCCACAGGCAGACCTCGATCGCTATCCTCTTCTTATGACAGAAGCGGCCGCCCTCTCGGGGGGTATTCGTTACTTTGCGGCATCCGCATCGGCCAATGACACGATGAGTTGGTCTTCGTTCATCCAGGCATCAAGCTGCTCTGGGGTGTAGTCGGTCACACGCTCATTGACGTTTCCAAAGCATCGTCCAGCGCGGCAGAAGCGCTCGCCAGTGGCGCAACGCACATCAATGGGTGGCAAGGATTTTGGATCTTTACTTGATGCGTCCTTGACGGCTGCCTTGTTTGCAGCAGCCTGGTCAGAGGCTTTCTTTTCGTCTGCCTTCTTGGCAGCAGCTTTTTCCGCAGCTTTTTTCTCGGCGGCAGTCGGGTTAGCTTTGCTCATCTGTCATGTCCTCGAGTGTTGGTTGGGACGAAAGAGGCCGATCATCAAATCAGCCCCTTTTGGGGTCTTGGCGCTCGTGCGCCCTGGAATTACAGCCAGGCAGTAGACAGAACTTCGAACTTCTTGTAGAGCGAGTTACTCTCGCCGCCTGCCAGGTGTTCCTTGTTGATCAAATCGGTTGCTGTCTTTTCCATGCCTACCGGCACCACCAGCAGATTCGGCTTGATATTGAGCGGGCGACCGCCATCCGCTTCAAAAGCCCGCATTGCTGAATACGCAGCCCACAGGTTGTCGTAGTTCAGGACAGCCTTGGAACCAAAGGCCATCTGCCAAAAGCCATAACCTGCGTTCGCGCGCAGATCGACGCCATAACGATAGGTATCGCTCATGAACACCGCTTCATCATCCTGCTTGGTCATCGCTGTGAATGCGGGAGCACGGCGCAGCTGATAGATCAGGGGTTTGAGGACGCGTGTGGTGTCCAGCAAGAACCAGGGAGTTGCAGCACCTGCCTGCATGTTAGAGACCGTGGCTGCGACCCCGGTACCGTCAGCATTAGGCGCGACAGGGTGATCGGTGTCGAAGAAGAATTGGCCGTCGTAGCACAAGGAGGCGAATCCAGCGGTCAGTAGCGGGAAAACAAGCTCAGATGGAAAGGCAGAAGTCGCTTGACCCATCTCTTGCATCATCGGTGCATACACGCCGATCTCATCATCCTCGATCTCGTCGCGACCGACAGAGACAGACGATTCGAATTTCTTGTTGATGATAGTGTGGCCGTGCGCCTGCAGATCCTTGAAAACGCGATCGCCGACCCATTCTCGGAACGCGGGCCATTTGCCCAGCCAGCCATAAGTCGTGGACTTGCCCTGACTCATTATGGTGGTGGCAACCTTATCGTGCTCCGGCGGTGTCATCGCCAGACCATCCTGGAAGTTCTTGCGGAATCCAACCATCAACGCGGTGAGTGAACTGGGGGTGATTATCATGAGCGGGCCTCCTTACGTGGCCGGGTAATTAAGTTGTTTGTGGTGGCGAGTGGTCGTTAAGCGACAGCGACGTCTTTGGCTTTCACGAAATCATCGTTGTTGATGCCCAATAGCTGAGCGACCTGTTGCTCTTCCGCATTCAATGCGGTGGCTTGTGCACCGGGGTGTTTCTTCGCGTCATCGCCCTGGCTGGGTACAATCGCCGGAGCCTTCGCAATGAACGCCTTGAACTGGTCCAGTCCGTTCTCGGTGCGGCACATGGCGGTGTAGTAGTCCTGGTTCGCGGGAGCGATCTTGCCGTCACTTAGCGCCGCATTGATGGCGGTTTCGATCTCCGCTTCAACAGATGCTTGTTTCAGCGCGGCCAGGCTAGTCTCTGCCGTGGTGGCACGATTGAGGGCTAGCTCGTGCGTCTCGACCGGAATGAATTTTGCCGGGTCAGGGGATGCAGCCCGGTTCAGAGCGGTTGCCTTGTCCTCCTTGAGCGCATTGATGGCTTGCAGGATGTCGGATTCGCCAGCAGCGGCGATCAAGCCAAGTGCCAGTGCAATTTTTGTAAAGTCCATATCGTTCTCCTGATGGGTGTTGGCTGCCTGGTTAAGGGCAGTAAAAAATAGATTGGGCTGGTTGGTGAGTCCGGCGCTTTTCAGGCCGAGCACCTGATTCGTTTTCGGTTGGAAGTAGATAACAGGGGAGTAGTAGCGATACTGCCGATTGGCGATTAGCTCGCGACCAGGTGCGGTCCATTCGACGCGCGCCCAGACAGCCCCGTCGCGGACGTCCAGTTCCTCGATCCAGCCCTGCGCTGGCGCAGGGTCACCCTTTGCGGCCTTGTGCTCGGAGCTGTGCTCGGCGTCAAACGGCAGACTGGCGCGGTGGGCGACAAAGGCAGCGACCACCTGGTCGGGGCGGTCGTTGATGAACTTGCGGCCATCACGGCCCATGAACTCACCCGCCGGGATCAGCTCGATCCAGTCCGGGACGGTACCGGCCGATTGCAACAGCAACGCCACGCCGACCGATTCGGTTGACGGGGCCAGGGCTGCGGCCATGGCATTGAGGGCTGTGGGGTGTCCGTACATGGGGCCAGTGTCGGCCCCGAGGCATACCCGATAAACCCGGAACTGCTTCCGGGTCAGGGGGGTTTGGGGGAGGTTTTAGCGTGTCACGCGGCCTGAAAAAGGTCAAGACGCACCTGACAGGGGGCGGAAGAAAGCAGAGACCCTCGACGACCCGTTTAAACACCATTTGTCAATTAATAACGATTTTTCCAAGTAACACGGTGGCGGGTCGGGCTGGCGCCCCGTGTGCGCGATTTCTGGGCCTCCTACGGGGTGGTTATTTTTTAGCCAAAACGGCCTGTGCGGGGGGCGGCACCGGCCGGGCGATCAGACGTCCAGAATCTCGGCCAGATAGTCCTGCGCGATCTGCTCAATCTCGTCGATATCGGCGGTGCTGAAACCGAGGTACGGACGGGGCGGAATGTTGCCCCGGCCGAACTGGTGGGTAGCCCCGTACAGGACATTGCTGCCCAGTGCCAGACTATTGCCTTCCACCTGGTAGGCGAGATCCCCGTGCAGGAAGTCATCCAGGATCAGGATCTTGTCCGCACCGCGACTGGTGCGCTTGCGTTTGGATTGCAGATAATCCGGTGACAACGGCTCGAACGGCTCGCCATCCGGCGTGACACCGAGCGCGATGCGATCCTGGTGTGCAGGTAGCAGGTATTCGCCGATGTCCTGCATCAGCGGTTCCAGGTCATCCGTCTGTTTGAGCAGGTCCGAGAAGACGGCATCGACCTTCTGCAGGTCTGCCGTATCCCAACTGGCTTCTATCTTGGCACCGGCCATCAGAATCGCCTATAATTGCAGTTCAGTGACATGATTAGGGCCGCGCTCCTGTGAGTCATGCCATTTGACCACCCTGGCCGTGCGGGGTGAGTTCCTTTCTCAATCGTCATCCTTTGCTCCCTGCAATAGCACCCCCAGTCGCTGGTCGCTGATATAGCGCAGGTTGCTGGTGGGCAAGAAAGTATGCGCCCGCAATTTGCCACCACTGACCTGCGTCGCAATCACAATACCCTTGTCCGACTTGCCAATACGGTACGCTTTCACCATCCGCACCGAAAGCCGCACTGCGCCAGTCTTGGCATGCCGCTCCCAGTTAAGCCATGTTTCATAAGGGTCTGTCAGTAGATCGTCTAGAAAGGGCAAGAACTTGGCGCGCTTATAGTCAGTATGTTCGCCCACCCACGTTGCATCCACCAGCACCGGATAACCAGCGGCAGTATAAATCTTTGAGTCTCCGCCCAGCGTGGACTTCATGGCGGTCACCATCTCGGCTTTTGAATCAACAGGTTTGCCCAGTGCCGCTGGCGCCGGAAACAGCGGCATGTTTCTGGGCCGTCCCCAATCAGTCGCCTTGCGCGTCAGCACCGGAAACCAGTGCTGCTTATGCTTGTTGTCCAGCTGCCACTGCGCCCACTCTTCATCTGCGAACACCTGCCCGGTATTGGCTTTACCCACGTTATACCCCCAGCCGGGATCGATGCCCTTGGGCACGTCGACGGTGCGTGGGTTTGGACCGCGCACACCGACCGTCTTCTCTTCCAGCTCCAGCGGCGGTGCCTCATCCGGACCATCCTTGCCCAAACGTTTGAGGTCGCGCTTACTGAGTGCGCGCACCGAGCAGCGACACCCCCAGCCGTTCGGCGGGTAGTGCGTATCCCACCAGGGGTTGTCGGCGTGGATCACCAGACCGTCCCAGGCTTCGTGCTCCGGGCGGGGATGGGTGACAAAATCAGAGTGGTCGTACTGCCAATAGGGTCGCCTTTTCTTGACGGCTTGTAACTGCTCGTAGCGGCCGGCCATGTAGGCGGTGCGCATATTGGTCTCGTAAATGACCCTTGATCGCCAGTTACGGCCGCCGTTATAGGACCATCCATGGCGCTTTACGATGTCATCAAACTGCGCCCTGAACTGGTCAATCGTCATGCCCTCATCGATCGCTTTATTGATTGTGCTGTGCAAATCAGTGAGCAGCTCTTCCTTAGTTGCTCCCGCGACGGTGAACGCTTTCGCGTGTTGGCCCTCCCAGATATCCGTCCAGCTCTGCGTGGGCAGATTCACCTTGCCCTGAAGGTAATCGATCGCCTCGGTGAACGGCAGTGAACCGTACTTAACTGGCATGCGGTTTGCGGCTGCTGGTCAGATGCCAGCCCTGGCAGAGTTCACAGTGGTACACCCGGCATTCTTTGTGTTGGCGGCGCTTGCCCGGATTGTCGCGGGTCTGGCGGTGCAGTTTCTTTAGTGCGTTACGCGCCTGTTTCTCTCCCGGATAGCGCAGTTTATTGCATGGCCTATTCACCTTGCGCAATCTCGGCTCGTCCCGCCAGATCGGCGGTCGCCATCGCCTCGCCCATCACCGCAGTCAACTCCGCAAGGTCCAGATCGCCATAGCGCTCCAGGAGTAGGGTCTGCAGATCCACAAGTGAGCGGCCTTGCGCAATGCTCTCATCCACGAGATCCAGCAACTGGTTGAGCCACCCATCGACAACCTGGTCAACGCCTGCACCCAGGCGCTTCACAAGCCCGTCGATTTCATCCGGTGCAGGACTGGATCGATTGAGTGCGGTCGCGCGATGGGTTGCCACCGGCGCATCGGTTGCCCTTGGCGTGCCGAGCAATTTGCCTGTCGGTTTGCCCGTGGCATCCCTGTCGGGATCTGGCAAACCCAGCTTGTCGAGAATGACGGATTGTTCGACCTCCAATCCCAGTGGCACCAGTTTCTCCAGTGCGTCGACAATCAGCTGTGTGTCTTCCGGCTCCGGTACCGGCAAGCAGATTTCGGGATAGTTCTCCTGGGGACCGTAGTTGAGATCGATGATTGCACGCCCGAGATCCCGGTTGAGGGTGGCAGCCAACTGTTTCGCATCTGCCTTCAGGATATCAAGACGCACCTCGCTGGCCTGGTCTTCGCCGCCCAACTTGCCGGGGGTTGAATCAGAGGATCCGGTATGACCCAGCACGGCTTTGCTGATCTGGGCATCCAGGTACTGCGCAAGCGCTTCAAACATTACGTTGCTGCCGGATGTGCCCTGCGCTGCCTGGACGAACTCCATCTCCATCGATTCGGGAATCACCGCACCAGCATCTGAGGCGATATTGGCTACGGCAGAAACGAGCGTGGCGATATCCTCTGTACTCGCACCGGGCCCATACTTGCCCACACGCAACGGCAAGCCATAGGTATCGGCGAACGACATCCAGTCTTTCAGGGTCCAGGACTTGCACATATAGGCGATGGATGCCATGCGGGCGAGGCCGGACCGCGTGGGCAATCCGGTCTTGATGCGCGGCACATGCACGATCCAACGCCGTGGTATCAGGGCGATACCATTTGTCGGATCGCTCTCATCGATCAGGCGCAACTCGCGACCGCTTACCTGATCCCACACAAACCAGCGCGGATCACACCAGCGATAACTGGACGGCAACCACTGCCGTCCGTGTGCCCACTCAATCACAACGGCGGCATAACCTTTGCCGAGCGCATCGGTGAGATCATCAAGCAACTCGTCGAACTCCGGTTTGCGCACGGCATCCCGCAACAGATCCGCCATCTCAATATCGCGTGGTTCATCGCTGTACGATTCGACCGTCACCTCCAGACCCTGGATAGCCAGGCGCCGGGTGCGTAACACGCTGCCATAGTGCGCGTCCCGCTCCTCCATCGCCTCGGCCAGTTCCAACTGCTGGTGATGCTGCCCTGTCTCTGCCGCTTGCAGGATCGCAGCAAGGCGTTGCGGCGTGAGTCCATTGGCAACAGCAGAGGTGGTCCACACCTGGCGAATGCCGGTCAGTGAAGGCCGAGCAATCTCTTGCGTCAGCGCTTTGCTGTTTTGTTGTGCCCGGTTCCTGTGGTAGGGGTGCTCAGATCGTTTCATTACCAGGCGTCTCCTGTGTTTCTAAATCCGGCCGTGGTGCGCACGGTGCGTGTGGGTGCATCGCCCTGGTGCCGGGACCGAACCGGAATGTAGTTGTATTCCTGCACCTCCATCTGGCTGGCGAACCATGCCATGGCGATGGCGATCGCCGCATCGCCGTGGCGTTTCCTGCCAGTGTCCGTTTTGCCCTCGGGCAAACGCGGAATTCCCTTTATCACCTGCAGTGCGCGCAGATCATTCAGCACATCGGCATCGCGGGGCAGCGTGATCTCATCGTCTTCAAACCCGGCCTTGAGCTTGGGCATGTTCTCCAGGTACCAGCTCTGGCTCAGCATCACTTCCTCGACGCGGCCACTGCCGTATTTGTATTTGGCCTGCTCCGCCAGGTACTGTCCGTTGCCACGTGCATCCAGTGCGGCCGCAAGGAAGCGTGGCAGGCGATCGCAAATGTAGTAGAGGATCTGCTCTTGCTGTTTGAACGGCACATTACGCAATTCAACCAGGAAAGGAATCTCGCGACGCAGCTGCTGCGTGAGTGTCATCGGTGCCATCACTGTGAGGTCTCCGGAGCGCCCAAAGTCCTCGCCAAACACATGCATTAACTGCGGATCAAGCGCCACTAAAAGCGGCTTTAACTGATCCTCACACCAGTCGCGAATCTCAGCTTCGCGCAAATGCTCAGCCCAGGTGTTGAATTCGGCGGTGCCCTCGTAGCGGATCACAGGGGCATCGACCATGCGCGCCTCAATCATTGCGCGCGAGAGATACGCGCCGCCGCCCTGCTTGGGCACACAGTAGTATTCCTCCAGCGCATCCTCTTGCGTGGCAGTGTCCTTCAGTAGGTTGGCTTTCCATTCGTCCTCGGTAGTCTGGCTCCACGTTTTGCCGCGCACCTGGCAGATGCGCTTGTACAGACCCTGTTCGCAGGCATCATCGATCGTGATGCGATGGATGCTGTACCGCTTCTTACCAGCGCGGCTGTCCTGGATCAGTTCGTTGAAGATGCTGTCTGCACCATTGTGGGTGGAGATCAGGCGCACCTTGGAGCCCCACATGGTCAGCGCCAGCGCCGCTTTGAGTACTTCAGCCAGCTGGTCGTGAAACGCCGCCTCATCGATCGTGACATTGCCCTGGCGGCCACGCATGTTGGACGGGCGCGAGCTGAGTGCCTGGATCTTGAAGCCGGAGGCAAAGCGGATATTGAATGTGAGGATGTCTTTGTCCTCGTCCTCGAGCAGCTCTTCCTCGATTTCGGATGCGGCCTTGTTGAAAGCACGTGCCCACATCGCACACGCCTCGATAAATTCCACGGCCATGTCCTTGGTAGAGCCCACATAAAAATGATTGGTACCACCGGCTGACCGTTCAGCGGCAGCGGCCAACACCGCATCTGCGGCTTCTGCCCAGGTCAAACCGGTACGGCGGGACTTCTCTGCGATCTTGAGTTCGGCGTCGTCTTCGATCCACGCCTTCTGGTAGGGGAGCAGGACACTGACAGGCAGCGGGGACTCCATCAGCGGATCCCCAGAATTTCTCGTTTGATGGTCTCGATGCTTTCGCGGCTCATGCCGCCTTGGTTACCGGCGGCTTCAACACGCGTTGCAGCTTCTTCCACGACGCGCTGGCGCTCCTCGATACGCACTTTGCGCTCTCGGTCTTCGTTCATATTGGCCGCCGATTCCAGACGCTGCACCGCGAGTGCCAGGTCTTTAAGGATCGCGGGCGGTACTGGCTCATTCGACTCGGCAAGCGCAGCACCCGTCTCGAATGCCATGGTGCGGATCATTTCGTTGATAAGCTTGCCAAGTTGCCCCTGGGGCTGGCTACCCAGATTTGCGATCCACATCTCAGAGACTTCACGAGACTGTCGCAACTTGGCACCGATCTGCTCCATACGCTGGGAGTAGCGATTGACGGCAGTTTTGCTGATTCTGTGATCGACACCTATTTCGGCAAGCAACGCGTTGGTGCGCTCGGTAGTCTCTGCCTGCGAGATAGCGGGATCGCGCAGCCAGGCGTTGAGCGCCTCACGTGCCTCTTTTGGCAGACGATCTATTGTTGAAGGTCGGCGTCCCATATCAAGGCCTCGGCCTGGCAACGCCCTCAATACGGATCCGGCCGAGCGCGGCATCCTGACCGCGCACGGTAAGCTTGGCAATCCATAGTGTTGGCACGCTATCGCGGTCCACAGTGACGAGACCCTGCTCCTCCAGCCAGTTCAAATGATTGCGCAGAAGGTCCGAGCCGATGTGGTGCGCCATCAACATACCCAGTGCCTGCTTGAGTACATGTTCATTGTGCGAGTAGTCAGGATCCTGCTCCAGCAACTGGCAGATCGCCAGACGCTGGTCGCCATCCACTAATTCTCGGTACTTCATGTGCGATCCTTGTTCAGCAGGTACGTGTTCATATTGTCCAACCCACGGCTCATAGCAGAGACCCCGCCAATCAACTCACTCAATCGACCGTCCATGGTGGACAGGCGGTTGTAGAGTTCGCCGAGGTCCTTATGGTTGGGCATGCTTTCGACTTTGGTTTCCAGCTTGTCTATGTCAGAGCGCAACAGATGTATCTCCATGGTCAGAGAGCTACTGACTTCAGAGACCTTTGCGTTGATCGCCTCAATGCTTTTACTCGTCGCGCGGGTGCGCGTGACCCACCAGCCGAAAACTGTGGCCGAAAATGCCGCCAGCGCCAGTAGTAGCTCCAGCCAGAAGCGCCACGCATCGTAGTTGAGTACCGTCTGCTCCACGCGGGCTACTCCTTCGCATCGATCTGTAGTGGTGTGATGGCGTCACACAGCAAAAAGAAATCACCGGGATCAGGCGTTTTCGCGAATACAATCCCCGCTGCTGACCAAACCTGCTCTACCAGCGTGGAGCAAACCATTGCTCTTGGCATGCGGCGGCGCAGCAGCTGAGCAAACCAGACCGTCACCAATGTCCAGTAGCTGTAGCGATGTCCACGAAACCCCAGAACGGCGTCAACAATGATGCTCTGCTGCCATCGCATCGCTTCAGGCGCTTTGCCCCAGTACACCTGGCCATGCTCTTGCATCTCTGCAACGCGCTGGCTGGCTGGCGTCAGGGTGTAGCCACTTAATTGCATCTCAGCGACCCACAGTCCGTCACCGATCGCAACCACAAGTGCAACGTGAGATACCTGTTGTGCCGTGACTGCTCGGATCAGTATGCTACCGAGTCCTGCGCCCTCGACGAGTAGTAGGTCGCCTGTGCGCACCTGCTCACGAAAGGTTGCGTAGTTCATTCAGCCCAGCACCAGTAAGACGGCCGTCGCCAGCTCCATGCCAGCTCGGATCATGTCACGCCGCTCCTGAGCTGCCGGATCCGTAAGCCAGTTTCGGTAGGCGGTGTTTACCTGTGTCCAGGTAGTATTCAGACGCGTCAGCTGCAGTTGCTCCTGTGGCGTGAGCGTCGCCATGAGCGGCTTGACGATGGTTTTCCCCTCTTCGTACAACATTGCCGTTCGCGCCATAAGCACATCAATCTGTTCGAGGGTAACGGGCGAGTTCCAGGCCTTCTTGAAATCCTCTACAAGCGCATCTGATCGCTCCTGCAGAGCTAGCAGAGCGAGGCCACTTTCGGTAGGAAAGCTATCGAGCCTCTCAGTCAGCGTGCTCCTGGCATCAATGTAAGCTCCCTCGAGCACCAGCAGCGCCAGCATGTCGGCACCGGTTGGCGGGTTGTGTCGGACCTCGGCCTTGCAGGCCGTCAGTGTGCCGCCCAAGAAGGCAACAATTGCGAGGGGGGCGATCAGTCTGAACAGTTTCATACAGAATCCTTAGCGTTGGTGGTTGTCGGTCCACACCAAAGTGCGACCTCGGTTTCGCGGCGCATACGCAACCCCCTGCTTTCCTGACCAAGGGAATAAACCCAGCGACGCAACTGCGCGGGCACAGCGTTGTATTGACCGAGATTGAGCAACCGCAACAGCGTGCTATTGGCAAAAGCTGTGCGACCGATGTTGAATACGAATAGGAGAAGGGCATCGAACTGGTTTTGTGTCAGCGGTACTTTGACGGCACTGTTGATCACGGCTTCGCGTGAAGCGACGTCCTGTGCCAGCAGCAACATGACTTGAAGATCCGTTAGGCCGGAGGCCCATTTGCAACTGACGCCGCGAATTGTGATCTTGCCAGAGGTCTGCTCGGATCGAGTCAGCAGGTGCCCCACGCCGATGGTTTTATTGCCTTCTATGTCGGGATAGACCTGATTGCGCCAATCTTCAGAGGCGACCAGTTCGACCGCACCATCAAGCGACAGGCGTAGTGTGTTGGGTGGAGTATCCATGCCGCCATGGTCATGGCTGGCGCATAAGCAAAAAACCCGGAACTAGTTCCGGGCTGGGGGTGTGATCTATTTTTTTAGGTTGTCACGACTTACCAGTGGGGTCAAGACTGGGCGCTGAACAGGTCATTCTGCGGCCCTGATTCAGGCTCACTCTTCGTCATGAGATAGCGTACCCACCGATCACTAATCGAGAATTTCAGTGCCGTGTCGCGCTCACTGTGCGAACGCCGATACTCCCTGATCTGATCATGCAAGGCTGCGTTTACTGCCTGGTTGCAAAAGGGTACCTCGAGGCGTCTGCCTTCTTCGTCAGCCAGCGCCTGGGCTGCGTCCCATCCTATACAAGTTGCGATGGGATGCCCTCGGCGCAAGCGCTCTCTGCTGGGCACGTAGATCGTGACACCACCGCGCCATCGCGACAACTTCGTGAGAGCCGGCAAGCCTATACGGCGCGCCAGAAGGCGAGTCCGTGGCGGCAGCAAGCGAAGTTGTGCGTCGTCGTTCACGGGTCAGTCAGCCCAGCTCGTATCTGTCAGATCATCGCTGAGGGATCTATCCCGCGTTTTTCCGGTAGCAGACTTGCGCACGATCATGGCGTTGTGTGCTGGCAGCCCATCAATCACCGATGAGAGGTAGTTATGATTGCCCAGTGGCCTCCAATGTTCTGCCTGGCGTTTCTCACGCATGGCTTCCACAGTCTTGGTTAGAGCGGCACCCAGGCGGCCATCGTTGCCCCAGAGCTGAAGTACTTCATCGGTTAGCTGCACGGCACGGCTCCAACGAAGTGCCTGTTTGCGGGGCTTAAACAGTCCCAAATAGGCGATTATCGGTGATGCTATGCCTGTCTGTGCGATCAGCGCAAAGAGGTGGCGAGCAGCCGCGTCCTCGGTAAGCTGCTCCAGGTTGAGTGTGGAATTGCAATTTGGGCAAGTAATCACGATAAGTCCATTTAATCGAGTTTGCGTTGTATGCGGTTCAGGATGGCATTCTGCTTTTCGCTCAGCTGATATGCCTCATCCTTTTCAGCCAAATTGCCAATGAAGTCCCACTCCCAGTCGGTGAGCTTCTCTGGCTGGTCCTGCGCATCGTTGATGAATTTGATTTGTACCCGGTTCATGAATCCTCCGACCCAATAGCCATGGGCAATTCGATCTGGTTGTGTCGCTTGCCCGCCTTCTGCTTTCCGAAAAATGTATTCATGGCTCTCAGCCACGACTTGTAGGCCCAACCACTGCGCATGTCATAGGGATAGTTTGCCGAGCAGTATTTGCGAAGCTCTGCTCTGTTCAGACCCGGATGTTCAGCTTGCTGCTGCTGTATCCAGGCATAACTGTCGGTGTACCAGCTCACATTGCCACCAGCATTTCGTGGATTGCATTCAGCCGCTTAGTGTGCCGCTTCCATTTGCCAACCCAAGGCGGTTGGATCTGCGACTCGAGCCAGGTCTCATCCTTCTGCAGCCGTTCAAGTTCCCGGCCGATGAGGGCATAGCTATGCCGTTTACGTTGTTCCACGTGGAGCGCTGCAACAACTGCTCGCAGATCGCGGTCATCGCGCACCCACTCCATGCGCTTCACGCCAGGCTGACTGCCTGGTTGCTCTCCCTTGCCGCCTGTGATCCGCCAGGCGATGCTCTCTGCGTACTCCCAGGACAGCCCCATGTCGGCCAACAGGGCTTCGATTTTTTGTAGCATTGGCTCGCGCCTCAGGTTGCCGGGTACGCGACCAGCTCGCCTCGGGTAGCGTTTAGCGGGACCGCGCAACTTCTTGAGGTGCGCGATCAGCTTGCCTGCGTCGATCGGCACCATATCTGTAGTGCTCTGCTTGCCAGTGATCTCCAGCTGCACGTGCTTGCGTGCGTCATCGTCCAAGCCCACTTCACGTGCCAACGCAAAGATGGTGCGGCGGTCCTTATTGGTGATGCTCATTGTTTGGATCCAAGGTCATACGTATGATCTCCGACTGAAATGATTTTTCCGTCTCTTAGTAGCCGAGCCACACCTGCTCGTGAAATTCCGCCTTTATCGTTCGCATAATATTTGGATAGCTTAAGCGGCCGTTGGAGATAAAACCCTTTTTCCATCTCCATCCGCGCTCGTTCCCAGGCAGTGGCATCCATTCGTCGATTGATTGATGCTGCTGACTCACCAGCGTCACTTTTCATACTTGAATCTCCTGAATACCGTAGTGCTCACCTGATCATCTCCGGGTAGCCGTGCCCAATGCGACCCAACCTGATATCCTTGGTGGGAATGCGCCGAAGCTGCCTGACCAACGCGCTAGCTTTGAAGAATATGGGTTCATAGCGCACGGACACTTTGTCGAGTTTTGGGAATCGTTCTCTTGTCTTTCTCACGCCACCAAAGGCTTTGATCAAGCTCGCCTTTTGCTTGGGCTTGTAGAGAGCGTTAGAGCGCTTCCGCCAGACAAGAGTCGTAATCGGCCTGAATTTATCGGATTCAGGAGAACCCCAACCGAAGGTCCAGCTGCCGTTAATGTAGACAACCAAGCATGTGCGGCCTTCCGAATAGCCTTCGCGTTGCACGCTGATATCGTTGCCGTCGACACTAAAGTCACAGCGACCATAGGGTCGTTTGAGTTCGGCCTCTACGGCTGCCCACTGGTCTTTGGTGATGCTCATGGCAGCAAGCCATCAAAAATGGAGTTCGTGTAGCAATGTCTATGCGTGCCTGTCGCGCATGCGTCAACAACGTCCTGATGCAATCGTCGACCGTAGCGTGTCAATGTGTAGTGCCTTCGTCTCGGCACCCAACATCGGCGTACAATGGCCATCCCGCATAGATCCCGTACTGCCAGCTCGATAGTCGCAGTGGGTAACTCGTCTTCAGCGCGATCCACGTAGAGACCGTGTGCGATGTCAAGTACTGACATCGTCTTCTGGGAGCCAAGCACAGCCAGGATTTGCAGGTGCAGGCGAATTTGCGCTGACTGATTCATCACCGTGCTCCGCCACAAGTTTTGCAGCGGGGTATGGCCCGGTACTCGGGGCATTGATAGGTTCATAGATCTGTCTCCATCTGATAGAACCAGACGTCATCGACGCGCTGGCAAGTAATGGTGCGACCATTTGCACGCAGCTCAGCAATGACGGAGTTCACCGCGCATACTTGTGCGGCCTCGATAATCTCCATGGTGCTGTGTGGGTTGCCATCTGCGAGTACTGCATCGACTCGCTGTAGGCGCTTACTGTTACCGATCGTTGCTGCGTGCATGGCCATCTCCTCAATGCACCGATTGACTCGGCTTTTCAGGCCGGGGTGCGGTACTGATATAGCGTCTCAAAATGGTGTCGTAAGCCTGCAATGCCTCACGCTCTGCTGGCTGCAGAGCCTGCCCCCAGCATTGCAACAGCGGCGCATAGCTGCGGTCCTCTGCATGCAATCGCATGAGGGCATCTCGTTGTGCCACCAGGTGGATCTGGGATCTAACGCGAGCCATTAGCGGTATCCTCCAGAGCCGCCTGATCGACCTCAACCCAGAATTTGTCTTCACTGACACGCCGGGCTCCCACTTTCTCAAGTCGCTCGTCGGGCCATTCCTGCAGCGTCTCTTTGTTTACCTCCTCCTTTGTGCGCACCGCATGGTTCATACCCAGTGATTTCAGTTGTTCGAGAATGCTGCCCCAGGTGTGCTTGGTCTGTGGCTTAATCTCTGTCGATTTGCGAAACCCGAATGTCCCAAACACTCGAGTGACAGATTTTCTGGACTTGAACAGTTCAGGTTTCTGGTAGGTGGCGTAAGCAGCGAGGCTTTCCTCAAGTTCCTTCAGGCGAGCTGCATGCCCAGCTGCTTGTTCCTTTCCTTCGGCTTTGGCTGCGTCGATTGCTTCGTTCATTGTCGATCTGATCGCATCAATACGACGGCTGCATTCGGCCATCTCACGCAGCAGATCGTCAGCCTGTTCCAGATTGTTTATCACCACTGCAGGTGGGTTTGGTTTGCGTCGAGCCATGCTATATACCTCCTTTCTGTTTGAGATTTGCGATGCAGCAGCTCTCGAGCAGCCGCCGATCCGCCTGGTAGCGAATCATCGGGCCATGGTTGTCTACCTTGATGAATTCGCCGATGTGTTCGAGCGTTACGACCTCTCCCGTAGCGATATCGGCGGCGATCTGCGCGAGCAGAGTCTGTATATGCTCTTCAAGAGTCGCTGGCCTGGTGAATGGATCTAGGTTCGCGACCTTTTCTGAGAGCGCACGCGTGTACTGTTGTGCTGCAGTTAGTCGACTCATTGCGCAGGCACCTCCCATCGCAATTGACAGCCCAGGTGCGAGGCACCAATGACCCGGCGACGATCCTTACCGCGCCGGACAATGGATCCACCGATCACGCACTTGGGATCTCGGTTCAGTCGAATGATGGGCGTCGGATTTGTGCTGCTGGTGTAAACAGACTCCACCAGGTGATCAATTCCGCGCCGGTGCAGGTCTGCCATGCATGCCTGGGCAGTACTTGTTTTTGCTATCAGTGTTGCTAGAGTCATTGCTCTTCTCTCCGGTTGGGACAGGTCCGGCATGCACGATGCATCTGTGTGCGTAGCGGGTTGACTGCCATATAGGGTTGGGCTTGCCAGTTTGCGCACTTATCCAGCCCGATCTCGCCAAGGATTGGGCACGTGACCGATACGCCCATGAAGTGACCTTCCACCAACCCGCGTAGCCGATTGCGTCCCTTGGTGCTTGGGTAGCTACTGTTGATCACCTGGTTAATGATCGTGGGGCTGGGGAAACCGTCGCGTTGGCGCAGTTCTGCAGCGACCTTACTCTGTGATTTTTCGGTGCATTGATGCTTAAGCACCTCGATCCAGTCGCTGATTTCATGCTTGCATGTGTTGGTCCGCGAACTACTCGTTATTCCCGGCTGGTGCAGTTCAATTTGCTTGTCATCACTAAGGAGGGTTTCGACCAGTGCGCGCATGCGCTCGAGACCTTTTCTACTGGGGTAACTGCCATTGAGCACACGGTTGATCGTTCCTGAACTGGGAAAGCCGTCTTCTTGTCGCAGTGTTTTGGCCACCTTGCCTTGTGAGCTAACGTCGCACTCGTTCCTGAGCCTCTCAATCCAGTTACTCATTGGGCGCACTCCTGGGGCCACACCACCTTGCCGACATTTGGATCAAACACATGCTTCACGCGCTGTATCTGGGGCGGCTTCGGGCCGGTGAATCTGCTCCTGATCATCCGGTACTGAGCAGCGGTGCCCGGTTTCGACGCTCGGACAAGTTGCAAATAGCCTGCCTTGTGGAGGTAGTGGATGTAGTCTTTCGCCGCACTGAGTTTGACGACGACATCGTCGACGCTAGCCTCGTTGGCTAGCTCCCGATAATCGAAACTCGGCAGCACTTTCATCACGCGCCACATGTTTCTGGTACCGCTGCCCTGAGTGACCACCGTGCCGTCACGTTGCAGGCGAGGTGCCTCTGAGCCGACGTTCTTTACCAGGCGGAAGATTCCGGGACGGTTCATGTGCTTGCGCTTTGTCACTCCCTGTGAATTCATGCCCCGCGTGTCGTGACCGACCATCTCCAGGATGCCGCCGTTCTTGAGGCTCTGGACATAGGTCGATATCGTGCGGTTGTTCTCCCTTGTGTCGAGTTCCAGATCTTCAATAGTGAATTGCTTGCGCTTACGGATTGCCGCCCAAACCGCCGCTCGTGCGTCTGTGAACTCGGCCCCGGCGCGATCAGATACCGGCTTTCTGGGCATCACTTGGCCCTCCGCTTCGCGCTCTGGCCTGTGTACAACTCGCGTTCACCCCACCAGTCGAGGTCGACTGAACTGACTTTGGCTTTCAGGGCGGTCTCGCGCACCAGGTTGATGTTGACCACCACCCTGCGCGTGCAGCCGTCGACTGTCTTGTTGATGTGCTCAAGCAGGGCCTTGTCGAACTTGATGTCTGGCGCATACATCTGAGTGAGCGTCTGGCAGTCAGAAGCGTTCGCAGGCTGCGCTGCGATCCAGTGGAGCACGCGATTGTGGATCTTCTCGTGTTTGGTCAGCAGCTTGTTGGGTAGACGCTCCTCACCGATCAGTAAGACAGGGGTTTGTGATACCTGGTAGATATCCATCACCAGCGGTGCGAGGCCCTTATCCACCAGATAGTCGGCTTCATCAATGATCAGCGGCCGTCCGGTAGCGGAAAGTTCTTCCCCGATCTGTTCCAGCATCTGCCACATGGTTTTCTCCGGGTGAATACCGAGATCCTTTAGGATGTTTTCCAGGTAGGCCTTGCGGGTCCACAGCGAAATACCCTCGATATAACAGGCATCAAATTTCACTGTAAGAAACGAGGCCGCCTTGCTCTTACCAAGGCCACTGCGACCGTGTAGGCAAAGAATCCCCGGCATATCGCTATCACGGTCCAGCGCTGAACTCATCGCGTTCAGTGCCAGCACCACGTTGGTCAACGCCCCCACGTTGTTGACAGGTGTTATCTTTTCACTCATAGTTCCTTCTCCAGTTGGTTGCGGCACTTCAAATGCCGTTACTTCAAGAAGCCCGTGTCAGCGGGCTTTTTTTTGCCCGAACGCTCACCCAGCAGTCCTGCCTCTGGGTAATCCGCCCGCGTCAAAATCGATGTCATCCTTCAACAGCTCGTATGTCGCCATGTACCCGGATTCGCCCTCGAACCAGGTGCAGAAGATCTGTTGCTCGCCAGTAAGGTGCTTGCCCGCTAAACGTCCGTAGAGATGAACACAGGCCGATATGTCTTCTCGATCAACGATGGCGGACGCCTTGTTCAGCGCGTTCAGCTCGGTGTTGATTTGTGCAACCTTCTCAGCGACGTCTGCCTGTTCAGCGGCGGAGAGAGTCTGCTCGTGGCTGCCCTTTGCACCCAGGTGCGGGGTTTGCATAATCTCGACAACAGCGGCTGGACTGAACACCGGTGGGGTTACACCAGGAATCATTGCGGCGGCATCACCGATCGTTAGCTGAGTAAGGGCCTTCGCGGCTTGCTTTATGCCCTTCTTCCAGGCTGCACGATTATTGTTGTCGATTCGCGCAGCATCTTTATCATTGTGGCCACGCTTCTCCAGAATCTGAGCCTCACAGATAAAGGTTCCATCCAGGTCGCGTACTTGCACCGGCTTGTGCAGATCGCGAGGATCGACCCATGCAATAACTTTCTTTCCTACCTCGTTCACAAGTAGCGGGTGGTAAAAGCGGTTGTATCCGCCTGTTCGAGCGCCGTCGATCGGTGCGATTCGACCTGTGTTGATTTTGAACGTCCCATACTTCGAGACCGTGACTGCTTCGAAATCCATCCGGACCATCGCCCGCTGGTCCTCATTCGCCTTCTTCACTTGTGCAGTTTTAAGGCCCATCTCGAATGCATCGTCAAAGCTGAGTTTGCCGGCACAGGTTTCGTTGCGCCGCGCGGGCTGAGCATTCCACGCAATGACTTCCTGGTCCTTAATCGATAAGAAGACGTCCAGTGGTATCGCTTTATTGGGGTTATAATTTTCTGGCTTTTCCGACGGACCTGAGCCAGTCCATGCACCCGCGAAGGCTGGGAACTTGTCGATCACTTCACCCAAACCGCCGCTATTCCTGAAGGCAGCCTCGACAGATTTGGACTGACCGCTGCCACCGAATTCGTACACACTTGTGAAAGTGACATTTATCCCCAGCAAAGGTAACTTGCCGAGCGGTTCGTCAGGTCGCAGATGGTCTCGGTACCGGTTCTCTATGCCGCCTGTCATTTGCTTGTTTGCGGCGGAACGAGTGTTGTCGAGGATCATCACCTTCGGCACTCCTATTTCAAGGAGGTCGAGCAGTGAGCCGCTAATAATTTCCGTGTTCTCGCTCCAGCTGGTGCGGTGAGCAACGATCCTTCCTGATTTCAAGTCTTGAATGAACCAGGTCATTGGTCGTTTGACGGTGCCGTCCGGCCAGCGGACGAAGACATTGTGCCGGTAGCCGTCGCAGGTCACTGTGTGCATAACATCAATGCCGATTCGCGTGCGTTCCTGCGGCGGATACATTTGATGGAGCGCTTCCTGGCCTCGGCGGCGAACTTCAACGATTGCCAGGTCTATTTCATCGACCCATCGTTTGTATGTTCTAGCACTGGCGATTTTCCATCCGTGTTTAAGTGCAGTTCTTTTCAGGAGACGGAAACAGTATGCGTGACTGGGCTTCTCCTCGCGCAGGTACAGGGTTTTATAGAATTCCCATGCCGCCTCGTTGCGTTCACCCCTGGGGCGGCCGCACTGACTATAGTTTGGTGTTAACAGCGCCGCCCAGTCAGGCCTGTCGCTATTGATGACGGTATCGCGCCACCGATCAACGGTACCAATCTTCTCGTCAAATTCCTTTGCAACAGCTCTCAAGGCTGCGCCCACCTTGATCCCCTCACCAATCAGAGCTTCGACCTTCTGGACGATCATGACGCGCTTAAGGGCCTGCTCTCGGTGCGCCTGCGTGGTGCTTCGAAAGTTCTCCCAAGCTGCTGCTAGCGTGTCACTTGCAGATTCTGGCGGTACCTCGGCTGATTGTTCAGGCTGAGCTTTCTCGCGTTCCCGGCGGAGCAGCACAGCAGCACGAACATTTTCAGGAAGGCTCTCAATCGGGTAGTAGCGCGGAGCACCTCGCCCACCTCCGTTTTCAAATGGCCAGTGTTCTTTTCCAGCTACCGTCTGAGCCCAACGTTTTTTAACCGCCAGTGCAGCTGCAATCTCCTGAATGGTGGCGGCGTGCTTCACTCGCGCGCCTTCGTTGGGCTATTTGCCCGAAATCCCGCTGCGCAGATATATTGAATGACTCGTGTTCCTACTACTCTTTCCGCGCCCGCATCCTCTTCTCGGCCTGCCGCTATCAGCTCGCTTGAATTGTCGAGTTTGCTGTGAGTAAAACTCTCAACAATTTCGAGATCTCGGATACCGAAGGTCGTGCAGGTGGGGTAGTAGGAGAAAATCCAAGATGTGCTGCTATAGGCGAAGCTATAGACATCAAAAAACTGATCTCGAAAATGAAGGAGCATTACGCTGTGTCCACGGGTGATAAACACGGCGTCGTGCCTTATACAGAGGGCCCCTACTATTGCTTTCGCCAGTAGTTTTTCTCGATCGCCCCTGAATATTGTGTCTGGATTACAGAGGTCAAGGTCCGTGATATCTATTTTCACAGCGTCTTGTAGATAGTCGTATCCAAAGTCAGTGTGCAAAATTCTCCAGATCAATTCCGCCGCAGCGGCACTCATTCGGGTGGGATTAATCTCTGTGGGTGACACTAGGAGATGCCTCCGATCTTCTTGCGAAGCGAGTTGATCCGCCGCGTGAATTCCGATCGCTCGACTTCCAGCGCAGCAAGCTCAGTAGCGACCTCGCGACGCAGTGCCTCTTCGCCGTAACAGGCGGAACCGCCATGCAGGCTCACCAGCCAATCGGTGAGTAACGTGGTTCGGCAAGCGGTCTCGAACGGTGCTACTAAATAGAAGGGAAGGTTGTGGCCGGTATGCGACGGGCTAGCCCAGGCATCGATCATTGCTTTGGATGTGGTGCATCCCAGGCTGGTCATTTCGTCCGCAACACGATCACGGCTCAGCCTGGTTGTGGCTTGTGCGACCATTAAGCACACCTGGTCGCGGGATTGACGTAGCGCATCTACGTCGACGGATTCAAAAAACAAATCGGATTGGCGAACGTCCATTTTTAGTTCCCTCATCGACATTGTTATGGTCACTGGGAGTGCTATCCTTATGCTCAAGACAGCGATCTCGGCTTGGCTTCTTTGAATTTCGCGGGAAGGCCCCTGGAATGAATTGGAAGCCCGTCTGGGTAGTAGCGCTCCGGGAAAATTTCCTGCGGCTCGCGGCCCAGTGCCTTGGCAATGCGCCACTCCCAGAGAGTCCATGGCTTGCGGAGAGCGAAGCCTGGGTACTGGCGCTGCTGCCCGTACTGTCTGGCCAACGCAGCGAGGTTCAACCCTCGAAGCTTTAATTGATAAATGACCCAGGAGGCGCGCCGTTGTGTATCGGCAAGCACCTCGGGATCAGGCAGGTCTACTGGCTTGTCTATATATTCCATACGGACGAATATATCGTGTGTGCATTTTATGTCAACGGTTTCGTGACGATATTTTGTTTTTATGTTTGATAAGGCTGCAAGATGCACGAATACAATGAAGAACGGGCAGTACCAGGTCTTGGAAGTCGTATTGAGGAGGCCGCGCGAAGCGCTGAGTCTGTAGCTGAACTGTCGAGAAGGACTAGGCTTTCGACATCGGTACTATGGAAATGGATTAAAGGCGAGTCGGAGCCCACGGCAGGAAAGCTCCTGATGATCGCCGGAGCCGCTGGTCTCCACCCTCACTGGCTTCTTACGGGAACGGGACCAAAAAGGCCAGGCGGTTCCGATGACGAATTCGCCTACATAAACAACCTAAAGGTGGAGTATTCAGACGACGATGACGGGCAGGTGGTGAACACTCGAATGGCGTTCCGGAAAGACTGGCTAAAAATGCACGGCCTGGCACCGGAGAAACTCAGCTTTCTCACCGCGAAGGGCGACGCGATGGATCCGACAATTCGGCCCGGCGACTCGCTCCTGGTGACAGTGTATTTTCACAATCAAGGCACCGCGCATAAGCAGGATTTGGTGAAAGGATTAGCACCTGGCCAGCGCGCTGGGCAGGAAGGTATTTTCGTGCTCAAACTGGACGGCGGCTTGGTGGTTAAACGTCTCCAGCCCGACCTTGAAGGCGGCTACCATGTTCGGTCAGACAATCCGAGATATGAGCCCATCTACAAGAAGGCGGACGACCTGACAATTGTTGGAAAAGTAGAATGGATCGGAAGAAGGCTATAAATACAGAAGGAGCAATCTGATGTCTGATAAGAAAAAAGCACCACCAGAACCAGATAAGGGGCAACGCGATAAGGGGGCGGGGCAAGGTACTGCATCTAATCGCCAAAAAAATGGTAAGCTGGACAACCTCGGGTTCACACTCACAACCAAACCACCACCAAAGCCCAGGGGGAAATAATGCGCATAGACGACCTATCTGAGGACATGTGGGGAATGCTAATCGGGGTTCGGGTCTGTATTCGGTATCATGACCGGCGACGTCATTTCTTCGTAACTGCACACCGCTTCACTGCCGCTGTTGGTGCCATCTTTGGAACAACAACAATGGCTGCACTCCTTGGAAAGGTCGACACCTCCCTCGCCATAGTGGCTGCTGCGCTGGTGTCTACGATGTCGGTCATTGATCTTGTAGTTGGATTCAGCGAATCAGCAAATCTTCATCGCGACCTGCGACGCCGGTTTGTCGAACTGGAGCAAGACATTATTGCCGACCACGATGATGCCCGATTGGGGGAACTTCAGCGGCGCCGGTTGGAGATCGAAAAGGACGAGCCACCCGTACGCCGGGCATTGGCTACCCTGGTGCAGAATGAACAGGTTTTGTCGGATTACCCGATAGCTGACGCTCCCCGGCACCTGGTTCACGTGGGCTGGTGGCAGCGGCTAACTGCACACTTTTTCGCGCACGCCACGCCCTCTCAAGCCCTCGCTTCTCGGGGGTAGAGTAGCTGGTTCGAGCTAAAGGTTTTCGGTGGGAATATTCAGCTCAGAATATGAGCGCAATGGGCGGCATTTATGGGCACTTGAATGGTCCATTTAAGGGTCGTTTTTGGGCAAAAACAGTGCGCAGTTCGTGATCCAGCAAGATGAACTCAGCGTGACTGTAAGACTTTGAATATTATAAATATTTACCGAACTGCGCATTTTTTTCGAACTGCGCATTATTTTTCTAGGTTAGTGCGCAGTTCAGCCTTCCCCCAAATCGCCAAAGTATCTTACCGAAGTTGGCCGCAGCCCCTATACGACGCGGTCTTCGTGTGTTTTTTGGGTGGCAACTTGCGTAGAGGCGCAAGTTTCGTGATACAGCCCAAACCGGGCGATATGGCCAATATTTCCGGCCATAATGTTTGTCCTAGTTTTTGGATCCCTGAATTCGCTGAAACCCAGTATTGGCGCGACTTTGGTCCACGGAATGTATTAGAAATGCGGATAATTCCGGCCAAATGGATTTAGGTCAAACATTATGTCCCCTCACAACCGGAATGTCGAGTTTCTCGCTGATGTCAGCAGCCAGGTGCGCGGGTACGCATTCAAGTACCAG
>Ga0100403_1000595_pt1 | contig 35978 bp, 33 predicted proteins | sample CryGeymet201501t_FD_83663 | JGI IMG/M metagenome (GOLD analysis project Ga0100403, IMG submission 83663) | Groundwater microbial communities from Crystal Geyser aquifers in Utah, USA - Crystal Geyser metaG 2015-01t | ecosystem: Environmental > Aquatic > Deep subsurface > Groundwater | place... | reverse complement strand
GACCCATTTGCGAGAGGAGATAAGAGGGGTTGATGGCGTACATCAAAGTCTCTTTAGAGGCCCAAATTGACACCACAAAGAAAGTCAAAACACAAAATGAAATCAATAAGTCTTGGAAAGATCTCTTTAAGTCTTCCTCATTTTGCTTAATGCTTTCTAGGCTGATCTTTAGATTCTGAATCTCTTCCTACTTTCTCTGAGACTTTTCAATTGAGAAAATAAGCAAGTAATGTGCCCACATTTTGACACCAAACCTGATTTAGATTTGAATCCCTTTCGATACCATAGGGATCTTTTCGGGCCGTCTATAAGTCTTTCTTAAAGGTGTATTTCAATCCAAGATCTTCACAAGTGAGTGTATAAATCACCAAATCCACCCATTGATCTCTTAAGAAAACGGCCCTCTTTTTTAAGCCTTCCTTTCTAAAGCCCAGGGCCCTAGCTAGTAGAATCGATCGCGGGTTGTGGAGCTCAACTCCTTTTTGTTATCAAATCTCAACTGACCTCAGACCTCAAAAGAACTGTTGAACTCCAAAGCTGAAGTTCTGATCATCTTCTCGAACCAATGGCTTTGCATAATCCAAACGCAAAACCAATCGATAGATTTTGGGAACAATCAATCGGAGACCCGCTCCAGCGGAAGCGCCTTTTAAGGTTCCGAGGTCTTTCGTCTCCTCACCGACGGTAGTAAGGTCTAAAAAAGCATTTCCCTGAATGATAAATTTTGAACTCTCAAAAAGAATCGGCCTCACTTCAGAATTACTGAGCAAAAAATGCCGCCCCGCAAATCGATTGTCTCGATAACCACGGATTCGATCAAGTCCACCTAAATAGTTCCAATACTGCAAATAGTTGGTGGTGGTCGTGCCAGCTACAAATCGCTGAACCAAGTTCCACCTGTCTCCCAAAGACTTGGCCCCAAGGTATTCCGCCTTTGACCCAACAAAGTTCCCTTCGTCTCCTTTAACAACAAAGGACGGAAGAATCTCAAAATGAAAGGTATGGCCATCAAGCTTCCAAGACTTGGCTTTCATTTGTCCAAAGCCAATTCCCAAAATGGGCTGTATCACTTGGGTTGCTGGGGGCAACGACTGACCATTAAACAGTCTTTTGTATCTCTCATCTAGGCCATTCCGACCAAATTGGTCGGAATGGAACTCAAATCCAAGCCTCAGCTTAAATTGATCCCATTCAGGTTCAATAGCGACAACAGTTTGGGATCGATCTTGAATAAATGCCTTTGTCTCTGTGGGCTGATCTAAGTCTTGATCATATTTAATCCGGACCCGATTGATCTTCCACTGCTGGAGATCGAGCATCATCTTTTTTCCTAAAAATCTTCGGTCTCTGAACCAAACCACTCCTCCGAGCAAGCCAGCAAGCGATTCAATCTGAGCGCCCGTTTCCAAATATCTTCCTAAAAGATTCGGATCGTAAATTCCGAGAGTATAATGTTGAACTCCCCCTCCCGAAGAGGCTTTGAAGATAGGAATTGTGGTCCACTTCTCTTGAAGATTCACAAGACAATTTCCACTTTCACATTCAATTTTTGAACTGACGAAGATTCCTAACGTGAGCAGTCTTTCCTCAGATTCTTCCAAATCCTCATCTTGAATCACATCCCCTTGTTTGAAAGTGAGCTCATTTAAAACCACTCGATCCAAAGTCTTTGTTGTCCCAGAAATCGAGATTGAATTAACCAAGAAGGAGTTAGATCTCGACGCCTCAGCAGAGAGACTAAAGAAAAGAACACTCAACCAGATTTTCCAGTTCAAAACATCACACCTTTCTATGGACGAATCGAGATATCGTAACGAATCGATTTGCCATCTCTATTTAAGTCAAAACAGCCCTGTGCACTGCCACTGAAGTAAATAGTTCCTACTTGCCGGTGGCCGAAAAGGCTTCTTACAGTATTGTAGCCCCCGCTTCGATTCAGAAGCACAGAAAGCTCCCCCTTAGGGGCATTTTCACCCACGAAATTTCGTGAATAGTACCGCCATTGAAACCACTCATCGAGGACCAGTTTGCCCTTTTTTCCAATCTTATCTCTCAGCCGATAGAGCTCCGCTGTGTGATAAAGAATTTTTGTTTCATGATCCTTCATCGCCTCCTGAAGGTCGAGTTCCTTTTTTTCTGGGCGAAACAAGTGAGCATGCCCCATATCTGGATAGAACAAGTGCTCCCCATAGGATTTCGTCAAAGCTTGATGAATGTGACCGGATAGATTCAAAATAAATTGAGGATCAACTAAGATTGGAGCTCCGGGACTGCTTGGAAGTAAGATTTTATTGGTCGAAGCCTCAACAAAGGCTCGGTTTCTTAAGCGCTTTCCGCCGAGATAAAGCTGCTCCCAAAGAGTTTTGGCTTCCTTAGCCGTCTCAACGATTCCCCAATCGCTTTTATCGGTCACTGGCTCATCTGACTTCGCTGGTGAGCAGATCGCCATCGCGCCCTGCGAAACAAATGACAAAGCCAAGACCAAAATATTGATCTTTTCCCCCATTGATACTCCCCACCCTCAGATCTATCATGGGTGAGCGGAATCCGAATCTGGAGAGCTCCAATTCAGAAAAATTGTAAATATTCTAGATTTGCGGCTATTTGGGGCGGCCTTTTAAAGACTTTGTTATTCTTCCGTGTATTCCTGGTAGACGTCTTTTTTAATGATGTCTTCCATTTCATCTTCACTCAGTTTGCCTTTTTTCTTATTGATGGTTCCTGGAGCGGTTTTAAACACTTTTTGAAGAGTGAGGGCATTCATTGCTCGAAGCGAAGTGTTCTTCCCTTTGATGATGGCTTCCGCCAGCTCTGGATTTGTTGCCTTGATGTCTTCGAAAACCGCCTTTTGACAGGCCTTCTCCGTTTTCTGAACAATCAAACGCTCCTCTTTAGGTAGCGCATTGAACTCCTTTTTTGTAAGGGCGACATTTGAAAATTCATGAATTTCTTGAATCTCCGACTTGGTGCTTTCCTTTAATTGAGGGGCTTCTTTGGCCTCCTTTTCCTTTGCCGCTAAGGTGAATCCCGGATTCACCATCGTCGTCAGAGGCTTGTTGTCGATCTCCTGGATGACCTCCACGGCTCCGCGAAAGACAGTGGTCAACATGTCCCCTTCTGAGGGGTTGTAGGCCACGTAAAAGTCTGTCCCCCGCACCCCAGCTGTCGCCGCCCGTGTTTTTATCTGAGTGTTCTTCATTGGGCTCTTTTTAGAAATCACCGCTCTAAATTTGCCGTAGATCAAATTGAGTGTGGGAGCCAGTCCCGACTTGTCCTTCGACTTATTTTTATTGAGATGACTGAGGTCTAACACCAAAGCTGAAGCTGGCCCAACATTGATAGAATCTCCGGTAATAAAGCCCAACCGGACTTGGCCTTTATTCTCAGTCTTTACAATGTCTCCAGATTTGACCTTCAAACCAATCTTTGCTTTCACTGCAGTATAGTGCATTCCCTGAAAAAACACCCTTGGAGGCTGCCCTTTTGAACTGTGACTGGCATTCGTAAAAATGTCATTGTCCCCTTTGGTTACGAGAATTACGCCGTCGCCCAAGGCACTCAGCGAAATCAACAAGGTAGACAAAAGTACAAATCCTTTCATAACCAATGGATATCTATTGAACACTAGCGCCCTCCCGAAAATAATAAAACCACACAATCTATTTAACAGAAAAAGGTCCCTATTATGAATGATTGTTTTAAAGTCTGGTCTAGACTTATAGCCCTCCTTCTTTGTATTTCGATTCTTCCCTCATTCTCTTCTGCTGAGGATTTCTCCTATCCTGAGCTCAGCGTCACGCCGTTGGCTTCAGAGCGCATTCAAATGGAAAGGTCGAGAGAATCTGATGCGACGACCCTTTGGATGGATCATATCGGAATTTTTGTCCCTGCAACACTCAGCATTTTTTCTGGACTGCGCCTCGAGGCGCAAAAAAAAGATCTTGAGATTGGTCAACAAAACGATGCTTCTGACATTTCTAAGTTGTCCATTGGGATTGGAGCCGCATGGATTGGCTATGCGTCCTACCTGGCCCTCACCTATCGCCCCTACACTTCTGCACAATCAGAAATATCGACCTTTAAAGCCGGCTCAAAAAAAGATCAGCTTATAAAGGAACGGCTCTCGGAGGAAAAAATTGAAGAGGCTGGCCGATTTGGGCGCACCCTTTCTTGGTTGAGTGCAGGCACGATGCTTTTGACTTCAGTTGGAGTGGCCTCCTATGCAAAGGCCGACGCACAGGCCTATGCCATTGCCGCTGGAGTGACGGCCTTAGCACCTCTTCTCTTCACCTATCGATGGCAAAAAGTATCCCATTATCACAGTGACTATAAAAAGCGCATTTATGGTCCCATCGTGACCAGCGGACTTTATGGACACTCTTTCAAGGGTGAGCAGAAGTGGGCCCCACAAGTTCTTGTCGGGTATAGCTTCTAATATGGTGAATTCAATCCACCTTTCGCTCACGCCCATTTTCGCTCTTCTCTTTTTTTGCGAACTTTCCTTTGCGGCCCTATGGGGCCCCGCCAAAGAACAGGATCGATTTCGAGATTGCTCTTCGTCAAAAGAGTTTTTAACGAGCTCTGAATTTTTAAAGAAGGAAAGAATCTTTCCAGTTCATAGTGACGAAATTCAAAACCTTTCACTAAAAATCATCGAGGGCTGCGATGGCTCCGCTCAAAGGTTCATTCAAGTCTTTACGACCCTTGATAAGGCTGGATTCGTTCGAAAGAAGGCCATTGAAACAGCTCTTATGTTTACAAAAAAAACCGATGTACAAGCCAAGACCTTTTGCCTGGTCTTTCAAAAATCCTATCTTAAAAAGTATCTTGATCTCAGCGCCGCGGATGCTTTCAAACTCGCTTCAGATATGATTCAAATTGAAGATGGGGCGACCTCTCCAGCGGCATCTGATTTTGAAGAGACCGTCGCTTTTTGTGTGGGGGACAGGAGGCTGACTTTGCCAAAAAAGTACTGCGCCTCTCAAGCCATTCAACTTGCAAAGATTTCTGGTGAATACGGTGAGTCCCTATTCGATGACTTAAAAGATCTTGTTCTTTGGTTTATCGAAAGAAACGAAAAGGACTTTCCGGCTCCAAAGGCTTTTTCACAAGCCTTTGAAATCGTAAAATTCGGACCACGTGCTAAGGACAACTTCTTAAAGACCTTAAAATACTTAAACGGAGAATCTGGACCCAAGATGAAACCAGATGAGGCTTTTCAACTGGCACTGAAGGTCAGCCAATTGAGCACAGAGAAAAAATCAACTCCCGAAAAAAAACTGTAAGACTTAAATTTTAGTCTTTCCGCCCATATATTTTTGAAGAGCTTTTGGAACCAGGATGCTTCCATCTTCTTGTTGATAATTTTCCATCACCGCGATTAAAGTTCGCCCCACAGCCAAGCCCGATCCATTCAAGGTGTGCACAAACCGAGGTTTCGATTTTGGGGCACTTTCCTTAAAGCGAATATTGGCTCGACGAGCTTGAAAGTCTTCGAAGTTTGAACAAGAACTGATTTCTCTGTAAGCATTTTGACCCGGAAGCCAGACTTCAATGTCATAACACTTTGCTGCACCAAAAGAGATGTCTCCTGTACACAAAGCCATTACCCGGTATGGCAGTTCTAAATCTTGAAGAATCATCTCTGCATGATGGGTCAATTGATCGTGAAGATCGTAAGACTGATCTGGATGAGAAAAAATCATCATCTCCGCTTTGTGAAACTGATGCTGGCGAATTAGGCCTTTCGTGTCTTTTCCATAGCTTCCGGCTTCAGAACGAAAGCAAGGAGTCAAAGCCACAAATTTTTGGGGAAGGTCTTCTTCTTTTAAAGTTTCACCCGCAAAAAAATTAGTGAGAGGCACTTCAGCTGTGGGAATCAAATGGTAATCCGTCCCCTCAAGATGGAAGACATCATCTCTAAATTTTGGAAAATTTCCCGTTCCGAATAAACTTGCACTGTTAACGATATAAGGGGGGATCAACTCCTCATAGCCATTCTTCTCAATATGAGATTCAAGCATAAATTGTCCAAGAGCCCTCTCCATCTGAGCAAGAGCCCCTCTTAAATAGGAAAACCGAGCTCCGGCCACTTTTCCCGCTCTTTCAAAGTCGAGAAGGCCACTTTTTTCGCCAAGCTCAATGTGCTCTTTCGGCTGAAAAGAAAACTCCATCTTCACGCCTTGAGACCTTACCAAGACATTGTCCTCTTCTGACTTTCCAACCGGAACGCTGGAGTGACAAAGATTTGGGATCGAGCTCAGCAAATAATTGAGCTTCTCTTGAACTTCTGCCGCCTGAGACTCAAAATCTTTGGTTTTCTGAGCCAAAGCCTGCATCTCATTTAATAAGTCTGAAGCATCTGCTCCAGATCTTTTCATCTTCGCAATCTCTTGGCCCACCTTATTTTGTTCGGCCTTGCGAGATTCAAATTCGTGGAGAGCTTGCTTTCGGCTCTTGTTCAACTCGAGAATGCGGTCGACAAGCTGAACCTCTCCTCCTCGATTCTTTAAAGATGTGCGATAGGCTTTTTGAAAGTCCTCATTTTCCAAAGATTTTATGTCAATCACTTTAAGCTCCTGGAGCGATTTGGATGTACATTCTCAAAAGAAGAGCCACCAGAACACATATGAAATCAAAAATCAAAAGGCGACCCCATGTCCAGGATTTCATAATTCTTAACAAGGCGAGTGTCACTACAACAATAATCAAAACCAAAGAAAATGTGCCAAAAGACAACAGTTCTTGGAAAATCAAGGCCACCGTTAAACCAACAATAGCTCCGGAGAGCAGCTTGCTCAAAATAAACAGGGCTCTTCCTGTCGATGATTTCATTTTTTCCTGTAGGTGAGATCCTAGTTCTGTCATGGCTCTATTCTCAATTAGAGGACCCTCTCTGTAAAGCCATAATCCGCTGTTCGATTTGGGGTCGATCGGGAGCATTGGGGTCCAGGACGAAATACTGATTGTAAGACTCAATGGCTTGATTCACTTCCCCTTTTGTTTCAAAAATGGCCCCTTGTTCTTTATAAATATCAGCTAAGCCAGATTCTTGAGAGGCCGCTTGAGTCAGCATCGCCATAGCAGCGTCAAGACTTCCCGCTCGCCGGTAACATTGAGCCATCTTGACATAGATGGTGGCCGACTGAGGCCTTAACTTAATCGCCTGTTGATACTCGGACGCACAGAGATTGTATTGCTGAAGGCCTAAGTAGGCTTCTGCTGCCAGCAAATAGGCGTCTGCAAGATTTGGATTGATGCCCTTTTCAAGACGAGTTTCTTCAAGAACCTTGTTTAAGTCCTTCAGTTGAAAGTAAGCCCTTCCAATTTCGTAGTGAATTCGGGGATAGAGCTTATTGATTCTCGCCACTCGGTTAAACTGCGTCAGAGCCATCTTTGGCTTTCCGGCGCCAAGATAAATCAATCCCGCTTCAAAAATGGGCTCCGCATCGGCGGGGTCCATTACGGCCGCTTCGAGCAAAGACTCTAAAGCCTCTTTTGCTTTCCCTTCGGCCTTTTGAATTTTAGCAAGGCCAATCAGCGCCTCTTTTGGCTTCTCTTCAATTTTTAAAATTTGCCGGTAGATTTTTTCGGCTTGGTCAAATCTCTCATCTTCAAAAAGAACCTTCGCTAAGGCCTGTCTATACTCCGTCACAAGGGGGTAGCTAGAGACTAGTTTATTGAGGTAATCAACCGCGGCATCTGTCCCTTGGATTCCTCCCAACGCCTCAGCATAGATGGTCTGACCTTTTCGATTGTTAATATCTATCTCTATGGCTTTAGCAGCATAGTTGTAGGCTAGGCGATGATCTCCTTTGGCGAGGTAGGCCTCACTCATCAAAATATGAGTTTCAACGTTTGTTTCATAAAGCTGAATCGATTTTTTCCCAAAATTGATGGCTCCATCAGGATTGCCCCGACGCAGTTCAATCAAGGCAAACCCACGATAAATATCTGGGTTTTTGGGGCTCGTTCTTTGGGCTTTGGACAAAATTTTAGAAGCACCAATAAAATTGTACCTTTGCGTGTAGTAGTCCGCCATCACCACATAGGCTTCAATCAAGTTGGCATCCGCTCGTATGGCCTTATTGAGCCACTCAAAGGCCTCTGTACTAAAACTCAACTTCCAAAAGCACTTTGCAGCCTTCATCGCCGCTACAGCATTCTTCTTGTTTTCATCATAAGCCGCCCGGTAGTGAGCTTGCGCTGAATTAAAGTCTCCTTCTCTAAAAAACTGATCCCCCTCATACATCAATTGCTGTCCATCCACTTTTGTTTTTTTGAGGCGATCCGTTCCGCCAAGTTGGACGACAAGATTTTCGGCAATGGTGTTTCGTGAATTGAGAGAATAGGCTTTTTGCGCATAGGATAAGGCTTGGGAACTGTTTCCTCGGGCTAAAGAAATCTCGGCTAGGCCCAAATAACCCTTCGACTGCATTGTGGTTGAAAGCCTTCTCCCACTGTTGAGTGCTGTTTCTATCAATCTTTTTCCAGAGTCCGGAAGATTTAAATTTTTATATTCAATCAATCCAAGCTCAAGCTTGGACTTCACGTGATTCGGATTGGCTTTTAAAATATTTCGGAAAGAGTTTGCCGCTTCGTTGGGGCGATCCGACTTGGTCAGGGCAATGGCCTCATGAAAAAAGGGCTTTGTCCATTGAGGCCAAAGCTGAGCGGCGGACTGAAAATATCCAATGGCTGGAGCATACTCCCCAGCCCCCTCAAGCAAATATCCTTTGAGGTAATAAAAGACAATCGGAGGGCGTGTTTGACTGACTTGAGTTTCAAGCATGGCTTCGGTCAAGTTTTTCGCCTCCTGATATCGCCCCCGAACAATCAAGTCCACTGTTCGGCAGGTCGCCGAACTTTGCCCTCCCGGGTCCAATGCCGAGGCATTTTGAACAACCGTTGAAATCACCCGCATATCTTTAGAATCCTGAAAGGCAAAGGGCCAAAGCTCAAGATGGGTGAGGCACAGGAGAGCGTAAATGTCAGGCTGCTTGTTGTTCAATTCCAAAGCTTGAACAAACTGATTTTGGGCGCTCACATAGCCTTCGAAACTATCCCCTAAGAAAGCTTTGATCCCATTTTCGACAACTCCCTTTGAAGATTCCTTGGAAGGCTTCCCATTGAGTTCCGGAGCCAAAAGCCTCACTCTTTCTTGGCTTTCTGTTTCGCCACTTAAAAAATAGGACAATCCAACAACAAGGAGGATGGCAACAATGACAACTCCAGATGACTTTTTTAAAGCTTGTTTAAGGACCTGCCCCTTAACACTAACCAATTCAAGGACATCCAAAGATTCATCGTGGTCCTTTGATGAGGAGCTCCTTCGCTTAGATTTCTTGGAGGATTTTTTGTGAGCTTGGATTTCAAAATCATCTTCATCGTCATCATCTAACGGAAGACCCAGAGAAGTTTCTTCACTCAGACCAAGTTCTTTTAACAAGTCCTCCTTATTACTGATCGGCCTTCCTTGCGAAGGTTTTTTATCTTCTGCCGGTCGTTCATAATCGGGAACAGTCACTTGCTCTTCTTCGACATCTTCAACTTCTTGGGCCTCATTGTCTTCTGAAACAAGGGCCTCTAAGAGCTTGTCGTAAAAAACAGGATCTTTTGAAATTTGAATCCATTCCCCAGAGGGATAAATAGAAACATACTCTTCACCAGTGAACTCACTTCGCTTGATTTGGTGAAGTATTTTTTCGGTGGTGAAAGGCCCTGAGATTCGACCAATCGCATCTCTAACCACCCATTTTTTTACTTCTGACTGACTCAAACCAACTCCTCGTGCAGTTCCAAATTGGGAATCAGACCCAAAATTGAACCACACCTTGTAAATTATAGAAATTAAAAGTGAATTTTCCAACTCGGCTAAAGGTTGGTTCCATTATGGCACATTTTGCCCGGATCAGATCAAGTGTAAGTCGCTTAAAGGTTGGCACCACCCTTGCTCTAAAGACTCATATCTTTAAAAAGGGGGAATTATGGGAAAGCTTTTTATTCTTGTTTATGTGTTGGTTGCTTTGCTCGCTTCTGGTTTTGCAAAGGCGAATGACTTTGGTGTGGACTCTCAGATCAACCAAGTCGCTTTCGATCAAAAAGAGTTGAGCTTTCATATTTCTGGAGAGAGTCCAAACGGATGCATCTCCCAAGTGATTGTGGCTGACCAAACTGGACCTGAAGGCCAAACCATTAAAATAAAAGTTCTTGATGTGGTTTCTATGGGGTCAGGAGTTTACTGCACCTTGCAAGTCACACCTTTTTTAAAGAACATTTCGCTTTTCGATTTGATTCAAGTTTCAAATCTTAAAATTGACCCCAAGCAAACCTACACAATCGGCGTGTCTAACTCCCCCCAGACCGTTGAAATTAGAGGCGCTCAACTTCTTAGTATTTAATAAGGCCCCCCAGCCTTTACCCTCTGAAAGACCCGGTTTCGACCGGGTCTTTCTTTTTTTATCAGACCTTCTCACCAACCCCCCACGACCAAAGTCCCAAGAGCTTCAAGTTCAAGCAACCAACCGTCAGACTCATTTCACATCACGATTTAAAAAGTTACGAAAAGGACAAACCGCTCAAATCCTTGGATTAAATCGAAAGGCTTACGCCTTTCACATTGATCCCAAATAGGAGTTTGGCCAATCTCAAAAATCCATAGAAACTGCGAAGATCATGAAGGCACCCAAGATCACGCCCGGAGAACGATGACGTGCCCCCAGCACGTCGAGCCCAACCAAGAGATCGGCCAATTCCTCATCACTAACAGAAATTGCGAAGGGCGTGAAATCGCCCAAGATCGAGGCGTGAGAACGAAGGCGTGCTCCCTGCACGTCGAGGCCGAACAACGAAGAGCTTGGGCGATTTCACACCCTTCGCCTAAGGTTTGCGGTGGATTTGGGCGCCGAGTTGAGTGAGTTTCTGCTCCATCTTCTCACATCCACGATCCAAATGGTAAATTCGATGAACCTCAGTTTCACCCTGTGCAACCAGCCCCGCTAGGATCAAACTGGCACTGGCTCTTAAATCTGTAGCCATCACTGGCGCTCCGGTTAAACCTCCTGGCTTACCGCGAACAATGGCCACTCGAGTTTTTGGGGTGATGTCTGCATTCAAACGGACCAACTCTTGAACATGCATAAAACGATTTTCAAAAATGGTCTCCGTGATCACACTAGTTCCTTCAGCTTGAGTCATAAGAGCCATAAACTGGGCCTGCAAATCTGTTGGAAAGGCTGGATGAGGCGCCGTAGTCACATCCACGCCTTTAAATCCAGATTGCTTGTGTACCGTCAAACTGGATGCATCCGCTGAGACAATAATTCCAGATTCTTTCATTTTAGAGACCAAGGCGTCCAAATCATCTGGATGACAATTCTTTACTGTCACCTGACCGCCGGTGATGGCCCCAGCAATTAAAAGAGTTCCAACTTCAATTCGATCTGGAATCACCTCATGCTCAGCGGGTTTCAGCTTCGAAACCCCTTGGATTCGAATGATGCTCGACCCTTGACCCGAAACCTTTGCCCCCATTTTATTGAGATAGTCTGCAAGATCGCTGATCTCTGGCTCTTTTGCTGCGTTTTCAATGATAGTCTCCCCGTCGGCAAGAGCTGCGGCCATCATTAGATTCTCTGTGCCCGTGACTGTTGGGGATTCAAAAATCAGTTTGGCTCCTTTAAGTTGAGTCACCTTGCCAAACACATAACCCGCATCCACATCAATCTGGGCACCCATTTCTTTTAAGGCCTCAAGATGAAGGTCTATGGGGCGAGTTCCAATGGCACAGCCACCAGGAAGACTCACCTTGGCCTGACCATACTTGGACATCAATGGCCCCAAACAAAGAATGCTGGCTCTCATCTTTCGCACCAAATCGTATGGCGCCTCAAAACTTTTTAGTTCTGGAACTTGAATTCTTAAAGTCGATCCATCCCTTTGAACTTTGCATCCAAGATACTCAAGAAGGCTTGCGGTGGATTGAATGTCCATCAGGTCTGGGACGTTATGAAAAACATGTTCGCCTTCAGCCAAAAGAGTCGAGAAGAGAAGCGGGAGAGAGGAGTTCTTTGCTCCACTGGCACGAACCTCTCCATTGAGCTGATGTCCACCTTGAACAAGCATTTTTTGCATTCTCTAGTTCTCCTTTTGAGCGGTGACGACTCGATTTAAGCCTGCTAAATCTTTTATCACTCTAATTTCACGAAAAGACAATTGCTGTAGGATCTTTATGACCTCTTGGTCCTGACCCTTTCCAAACTCCATTGTAAAAAAACCTCCAGGTCGAAGAAGCCCGAAAGCTGTTTTAGACCAAGGCTCAATCTTTTCAAATCCGCTGGGTCCAGAGTAAAGAGCCATCTTAGGCTCAAACTGATGAACACTCTTCCAAACATTTGGATCATTATCTGCAATATAGGGAGGGTTGCTCACAATAATGTCCGCTTGCCCAAAATCCTCTGGCTGAATTTCATCGACAGACTTAAGAACCATTTCACTCCGATCGGAAAGCTTTAAATTTTCACTGTTCTTTTTCGCCACTTCCACGGCGACGGGACTGAGATCAAAAGCCACTAGGCTTGAGTTCATGAGCTCCTTAAGAATTGAAAGTCCAATGCAGCCCGTCCCACATCCAAAATCAAAAATTTTGACCGAATCTCTGGGGTTCTTTGCTGCCCAGCCTAGAGCCTCATCGACAAGAATCTCTGTTTCGGGTCGGGGGATAAGAACGCCCTCGTTAACAAAGAAAACGTCTTTATAGAAACCTCTTTCTTCCAAAATATAGGCGAGGGGCTCCCCCTTCGAACGACGATCAAAAAAGCTCCAAATTTCCTCTTGTTGATTGAGAGAAACACTTTGACCATCTTGTCGAAGGCCCACCTTTTCGAACATCCACTTGGCTTCTAGACGGGGAACTTCGACGCCAATTTGTTGAAGGTTTTTTATTAACTCTTCCTCCAACTCCTGTTGGGTCATTGAGTCGCCTGATTTTTTAAGGCTTCCGCTTGAAAGTGAGTGATTAATGGCTCCACAAGAGGATCAATTTGACCACTCATCACCTCATTGAGGGAGTGAACTGTCAGACCTATTCGATGATCGGTAATGCGTGTTTGAGGAAAATTATAAGTTCGAATTCTTTCGGATCGATCTCCCGTTCCGATTTGGGAAAGTCTCGCATCTGAAGCTTCTTTGCGAACCTTCTCTTCTTCAATAGCGAGAAGTCTCGAATAAAGAATCTTCATGGCTTTGTCTCTGTTTGAGTGCTGACTCTTTCCCTCTTGGCAATAGACGGCAATGCCCGTCGGCAAGTGAGTGACCCGAACAGCAGATTCCGTTCGGTTCACAGATTGTCCACCACTTCCACTCGCTCTCATCACATCAATTCGAAGGTCTTTTGAATCAATCTTCACTTCACTTTCTTCAGCTTCTGGAATCACAGCAACAGTGATGGTTGACGTGTGAATCCTGCCAGAGGCCTCCGTCTTGGGAACTCTTTGAACTCGATGGACGCCACTTTCATATTTCATTCTAGAAAAGACGCCTTCACCGTGAATCTCAGCAATGACTTCTTTGTAGCCTCCCGCATTCCCTTCAGAAACCGACATGACTTCCATATTCCAGCCCCGAGAAGTGGCATAATGAGAATAAGCTCTGAATAGCTCAGAGGCAAAAAGACTGGCCTCATCTCCGCCAGCACCTGCTCGAATCTCCAAAATCACATCTTTATCGTCATTGGGATCTTTTGGAAGAAGGAGAATTTTCAGCTCAGCTTCGAGTTCGGAGAGTTTGTCCTCCAATTCAGAAAGCTCTTCTTTCGCCATGGAGCGAAGGTCCTCATCCTTTTCCTCAGAGAGAAGCTCTTTATTGCCCTTGATGTCCGCTTGAATTTTTTTATAGAGGCGAAAGACACTCACCACTTTCTCAAGTTCAGAAAGCTCCTTCATCATTCGCCGATACTTTGTTTGATCGTCGGCAACACCGGGCTCCATCAGAGCCTGGTTGATTTGTTCGTATTTGGACTCGACCTCGTTGAGCTTCGCAAACATGCTACCCGCTCATCGAAGAGAGGAAGTCTGTATTGGACTTGCTTGACTCCAGCTTTCCAATCAGAAACTCCATGCTGTCCACCACATTCATGGGAGCCAGCACTTTTCGAAGAATCCACAAACGATTGAGGTCTAATTTGTCGACCAAAAGATCTTCTTTTCGCGTTCCAGACTTATTGATGTCCATACAAGGGAAGATTCTCTTCTCCATCAACTTGCGGTCCAAATGAATTTCAGAGTTTCCTGTTCCTTTGAACTCTTCAAAAATCACTTCATCCATTCGAGAACCGGTATCAATCAATGCTGTAGCGATGATGGTTAAGCTTCCACCTTCTTCAATGTTTCGAGCGGCTCCAAAAAATCGCTTTGGTTTGTGAAGGGCGTTGGAGTCCACACCACCAGAGAGAATTTTTCCCGATGGAGGAACAACCGTGTTGTAGGCTCGCGCCAGACGGGTGATGGAGTCCAATAAAATAACCACATCGTGTTTGTGCTCAACCAATCGCTTAGCCTTTTCAATCACCATTTCTGCCACTTGAACGTGGCGGGTTGGCGGCTCATCAAACGTTGAGCTGACAACCTCGCCTTTGACGTTTCGAAGCATGTCGGTGACCTCTTCGGGTCGCTCATCAATCAACAAAACGATCAATGTCACTTCTGGATGATTGTTGGCAATCGCATTGGCTATGTTTTGCATCAAAACAGTTTTACCCGTTCTTGGAGGGGCGACGATGAGAGCTCGCTGACCTTTTCCAAGTGGAGCCATCAAGTCCACCACTCGAGTTGTAAATTCATTGGGCGCATACTCAAGTTTTAGCCTCTCATCCGGATAGAGCGGAGTGAGGTTATCAAAGAGAATCTTATCTTTCGCATTTTCAAGAGGCTCAAAATTTAAGGAATCCACCTTAAGAAGAGCGAAGTAGCGCTCGCCGTCTTTTGGAGGACGAACGGTTCCACTGACGGTGTCTCCTGTGCGTAGGCCAAAACGACGAATTTGGGAAGGACTGACATAAATGTCATCCGGTCCAGGTAAATAGTTGTAGTCGGGAGATCTTAAGAATCCATACCCGTCAGGAAGAATCTCCAAGACGCCGTTTCCGAAAATATCACCGAGTTGTGCCGCCCTTTTTAAAACTTCGAAAACCATATCCTGTCTTCTTAAGCCCGCGGCGTTTTCAATTTTTAATTTGAGTGCAAGCTGAGTGAGCTCGCGAATGTCTTTGGATTTCAAATGTTTGGAACTCAAATCTCGTCGCTCTTCCTCAGTGAGGTTGATGTCCGACAAGTCCACCGGCTGGCTTGGCTCTTCGGACTCATCAGAAGCATAATGACCCGCATTTTGCTCATAATGTCCTTGGTTGCTTCCGCCGTAATTGCTATTTCGATTTCGATTTCGGTTGTTGTTTTTTCGATTGTTATTGTTGTTGTTACTTCCGCCCCCGCCGCCACTGCGGCCGCGAAAGTGCCTTTCGGATCTCAACTCTCTCTTTTGTTCTGGTCGATCTGACCTTTCGGGACGATCCTGTCGCTCTTGCCGTGGCGCTCTTTCGGACTTGGCTGGGCTGGACTCCGAATCACTGCTGGTTTCAGCCTTTGATTCGGCTTTCACTTCTGCTTTTGACTCTGACTTTTCTTCCGACTTTGAAGTCGCCTTAGCTGCTTTTGCTGGTTTTTCGGTGGAAGCCGTGGCCTTCTTCGATGGCTTTTCAGCCTGATCCTCTTGAGGGGTTTTTTGATCCATTTTTAGTTCCTTTGATTCCATATTAGGTCTTAATTTTTTGATTTTTTTGATATTTAAGGGGATGTATAGACTAATTGCTTTTAATGCCTACATGCGCATCATATTCTTTAAAAAGCTCTTGCAGATTACATAGGATTTCAAAAAAAGACCACCTAAAAGAGGCCTGGTTGGACCATTTTGAGATTATGTTGCGAAGCGTCTCTTAAAATTCATCAAAAACTGGCGAACTTTTGATCGATTTTAAAATAACTCCCTAAAATGCTTAACTTTTTTGTCCTACTGCCGATCTTTTATACGGAGGAACCTTATGAAAGAGAATGTAAAAAAACCTGCGAAACGTCTCCCCCTTGTGCTGAAAGTGGAGTTTAGAAAGAGCTATGCGAGACAAGATGGAAAGGGAACTCTCAAAAACATCAGTCTCACCGGGGCCTTTCTCGAAACTCAAATCACAGACTTAGCTCCATCAGATAAACTCCTAATCACTTTTCAAGTCAGCGAGCGAGTAAGAAAAATGACAGGCACTGTGGTTTGGAAGAATCAGCATGGCTGCGGGATCAAGTTTCAGCCTTTTAATAAACGCGACACTCAGATTGTCGATGATTTGATGTATTTTATTGAAAGCAAACGGGAGTGCCGCAGAGAAGTCCTCAATAGCATCTTGAAACAAGTTTCATAAAAGCCTTTAGAAAAATTTCACTGAGATGAGTGGCAATAAAAAAAGGTCAGCAGCTGCTGACCTTTTTTTATCTAAAATTCATCCATTTCATCACTCAATTTGAGTGTGTGTCGTGGTATTGAAGTCGACCGGACGTCTCGCCCTTCTCTTTCGAATAGCAATAAATAAGATCACACCGGCTAGGAGAAGAATCGCTCCCACACCCAAAGCCATGGTCTGATTTGGATCTTCAAATTGATCATTTGAAGCTGTATCCATTCGCTCTGGAGGCGTGTTGTTGATTGGCGGAGCGGGAGGAGGAGGTGGTGGTGGTGGTGGCTCTATGGACCCCATTGCGGCACTGTCATTAAAGCCAGCATCATTTTGAGCAAAGTCATCTTCCATGGGAGGAACTTCCTCAGGCATTTCAGGAAGATCGTTCATTGCCATTTCTTCAGGCGGAGGAGCCATCGGCTCTTCAACGACCGGAACCTCAGGAGCTGGAGGCTCGTTTTGTGCAAGAGTTGGCAGACTTGCTGAAGTCGTCGGCCAGTATCTTAAAGTGGTCCCGGCAGACAGTTCTCCTTTTGACTCCACATTCTCATTAGTCGCCCAAAGCTCCATCCAGCTGCGGCGATTTCCAAGAAGGGAACTTCCAAGATCTCTAATGTTGTCTCCCTCTTGAGCCAGGTAAGTTTGCGCAGGAATGCCGGCATCTTCATAAAAGGTCTTTACCGTTTCCATGTCGTTGGGTCTTTGAGGAGAGGTGTAGTAGTACTTGTCACCAACACGAATTTCTCGGGAACAATTGTAAGCATTGATCGAACACAGTTCACTCACTCGGTCTCCACCAAAAATCTTCTGGCTGATAGACTGAAGTGTGTCACCCTCTCTTGCCATATAGAGTGCATTCACAGGATTTCCGTTGTGCTTATATGGTGTGGAAATCATCTTCTTTAAAGAGACCGTAGTAGTGCCAGATCCTGATGAGAAAGTGTCTGTTGTAGAGCCTGAATCCTCTTCAGAAGTTGAGGCGAAGGTGTCTGGCTCAGAGAAAGTTGGCTCCGGAGTCGCTTCACCTCCATAATCTACTTCAGCTGATTCAACCGGAGCCCCAAAGTCTGGCTCCGATTCTGTCGAATTGTCCGCAAAGGCATTCGGATCTGGCTCTGTCGTGAAATCGGGAGCAAGATCCTCTAATGGTGCCTCCATTGGGGCCGATTCCGCTAAGGGCACTTCTGATAAGTCGTCAGCACCAAGTGGAGGAACGGTGTCGTCAGAAAAGGCCAAGTCGGATGGCGCACTCTCATCTAAGCCACCGACATCTGATCCCGACGATCCACTATCAAAATCAGCAAAGGCATCTTCACCACCATCGAGGTCGAGAGAAAGGTCTGAATTGTCGTCAATGGCTTCCGCCATCTCCATGCTTTCATCTGTCACCTCGGCAGAAGCTTCATCGCCATCCGTCTGGCTGCTTGTGCAACCCGAGAGCACGGAAAGAGAAAATACAGACACTAATAGGACGATCAGCTGACTCAGTTTCATGTTGCGACACCTCTGTTTGTGGAGTTCACTCATTACAATTACATCACAGGCACTGAATGAAGAAAAATACAAAAAAGAAAGCCGGACGTTGGTCTTAGGTCTAGTTCCCGCCGGAGTCCTTCATGGGCGGGCATTTGCGGGGGGCAGAGAGTGCGTTAAGCGCCTTAGAGATCGCTGGAGGAAGGTCTGCTTGAGAGAGGACTTTCTTCAAATCTTTAAGGACAAGTGAACTTCTTAAAGACACCTTATTGTCAGAAAACCAGCCCTGATTCATTTCTAGAGCGAACTGAACCTTGCTTTCGCTTCGGTACCTGGGAAATTGCAGTTGCATCACTGAAGTCACTGGCTTCATGTCCAGCATCTTAACCAGACATCCGTTTTCGTCATAATAGCCGATCGTTAAAGGAACAAAAGTGTTCTTCATCCAGAAAGTCAGAGCCTCAGGCTTTTCAAAGACAAATAAGACCCCGTCATTTTTTGGAAGACTTTGCACATTCATAAGTCCTAGCTCTCGGTCGGACTCATTGAGAGCGAGAAAAAGAGTGACATTTTGAGCGGAGCCCACCGAAGCCTTCACTTTCGGAAAGTCCCTATAAGTCTTTGCATCAGCTTGTGCGGAAGAAAGAAGAGCGAGGACAAGAATTTGACTAAGAAAGGACCAGACCATACCGAACCCCTCTCACCGAAACTTCAAGTTGACTGAGGTGAAGATGGCGCATGAATTCATAAAGGACGGCCGTACCAGCCACAATCACATCCGCTCTCTTTGGTGGAAGACCCTTTATCTTTTCTCGCTCACTCAAGCTCATCCCTTTAAGTCGATTCATCCACTTTTCAAGAGTTGTTTTTGTGAGTACAAATCCATCCACTTTTTCAGAATCGAAAGATTCCAGCTGGAGCTCCATTGCTGCCAAGATGGTTGGAGTTCCTGCAACGGCGACACCACTGGTAAAGCCTTGGTTGGACCAATTGGGATTCAAGCGTTCTCTAATATAGATCCCCATCTGGTCAAAATCATCGGAGCCCATGGGATCTAAAGAGCCAAAAAGATCCATCAATCGAACACTCCCCACATCGATGCTCTCTCCAACAATGCTTCCCTTTGAACTCTTAAATATCAGTTCGGTCGAGCCACCACCCACATCGATCACACAGCAGTCCTTTTTTGGGGTTCGGTCCGAAAAGGCTCCTTTAAATGTCAATGCGGCTTCCTCATTTCCAGAGATCACAGTCAACGGAATTCCAAAAGATCGAGCCATTTCAAAAAGCTCTTCAGAGTTCTCCACATCCCGAGCCGCGCTGGTGGCGACAGCTCGAATGACATCGGGTTGATGGTGATCAATGAGCTTTCTATAGTCTGCTAGGGCCGATCGGATTCTTGCCAAAGCGTCCGGATGAAAGCGTCGGCTGTTATGTACACCTTGGCCCATCTTCGTGATTCGAGTTTCGTCACACAAAATCTTATTTATTCGAGATTCTTCGACTTCAGCAATGAGCATCAGAGTGGTGTTAGATCCGAAATCTAATCCCGCCACCTTCATTTTAAGAATCCAGCTTCTTCTTTAACAACCGATTTAAGATTTCTGGGTTGGCTTGACCTTGAGACTCTTTCATAGCTTGTCCAACAAAAAAACCGTAAAGCTTTGTCTTTCCAGAGCGATAATCTGCCAACTGGCTCTCATTTCCAGAAACCACTTTGTCGACGATTTTTTGGATCTCAGCTTCATCAGTGATTTGACTCAAACCGAGAGACTTCACAAGCTCTTTTGGAGACTTCGAAGTTTTCCACATCTCTTGGAAAACTTGCTTGGCCATTTTCCCAGAGATCTCCTTTTGATCAATCATCAGAACGAGCTCAGCCAAATGATCTGATGAAATCGGGGAATTTTGTATATCAATTTTTTGATCATTCAGCATTCGCAACAATTCGGTCATGATCCAATTGGATGCAGCTTTAGGCTGCATACTTTTTTTCGCCGCATGTTCAAAATAGTCTGCCAGCTCTTTTTCCTGGGTCAAAACGAGAGCATCGTACTGAGGAAGCTCGTATTCACTCCGAAAACGATCACTTCTTGCGACAGGAAGCTCAGGCAATGTGGCCCGAATCTTACCAATCCAATCCTTCTCCACTCGAACAGGCAAAAGATCCGGATCAACAAAATATCGATAGTCGTGAGCATTCTCTTTTGAACGCATAGAGAACGTCTTGTTTTTGGTCGAATCATAAAGCCGAGTCTCTTGAATGATCTCTTCTCCTGACTCCTTACAATCGATTTGCCTTTGGATTTCATACTCTAAGGCTTTTTCAACAAAACGAAAGGAGTTGATGTTTTTCAACTCCACTTTTGTCCCAAATTTTTCCGTTCCCACCTCACGGACACTGACGTTGCAGTCACATCTCATTGAACCTTCTTCAAGGTTTCCATCACAAACTTCAAGATAGCGAAGAATCTGACGAATGGTTCTCGCATACTCAGCGGCTTCTTGCGGAGATCTCAAGTCAGGACCAGAAACAATCTCTAGAAGTGGGACGCCTGCGCGGTTGAGGTTGATCAAAGTGTGCCCGCCGTGGTGGATGCTTTTTCCGGCATCTTCTTCCATATGAGCTCTCTCAATTCGAATTTTCTTTCTTTCTCCGTCCACAAAAAATTCAACAAATCCTTCTTCACAAAGAGGCTCATCGAACTGAGAGATTTGATAACCTTTTGGCAAGTCAGGATAAAAATAATTTTTGCGTGCAAAGCGCGACACATTTCGAATGGAGCAGTTTAAAGCCAAGCCCATCTTCACCGAAAGTTCCACCGCTTTTCGATTGACCACGGGAAGGGCTCCGGGAAGACCCAAGCTCACTGGGCTTGAGTTTTCATTGTCTCCAGCTGCGAAAGTGGTCGAATCTGAAGAAAACATTTTGCTCTCGGTTGCAAGTTGAGCATGAACCTCTAAGCCAATCACTGGCTCCCATCTTTTAGTAGCCATCTGGTAACCTCGTCGAAATATTTGCTCTTTCTTCAACCGCTTGCCCCGCATCAAACATGACCTGCTCGGAGTAGGCGGCAGACATCAATTGCACACCAATGGGAAGGCCCTGTTCAGAAAATCCCATTGGAACGCTCATACCTGGAATCCCTGCCAGATTCGCCGATGTCGTGAAAATGTCATTCAAATACATTTCAAGGGGATCTGAAATCCGATCTCCCAATTTAAAGGGCGGGGTTGCCGTCACGGGACCAATCAAAACATCCGCCTTCTTAAAGGCTTCATTGAACTCTTCCGCAAGCAGCCTTCGAATTTGTCCGGCCTTTTTGTAATAGGCATCATAGTAACCACTGGACAAAGCATAAGTCCCAAGCATGATCCGTCTTTTGACTTCAGATCCGAAGCCTTCCCCTCTCGTTCGGCAATAGAATTCTTCCACACTCTCCGCTGGACGATCTTCAAAAGAAGCCCGGTATCCGTAACGAACCCCATCGTACCTGGCAAGATTTGATGAAGCCTCACTGGTGGCCACCATATAATAAACAGGTATCGCCATTCGACTGAGGGGAAGAGACACTTCAACGATCTCAGCTCCTGCTTCCTTCAGAGAGTCAATAGCGCGCTTCAGTTGAGCCTCAACATCTTTATGAAGCTTGGCTTCCATGTACTCTTTTACAATTCCAACTTTTTTCCCTTTAAGGTCTCCAGAAATGGACGCCGACCACTGAGGAACTTCTCTTTCACTGGTTGTCGAGTCCCATTGATCAAACCCGGAGATCACTTCTGAAATTAAGGCTCCATCTTTAACTGTCCTCGAGAGAGGACCGGCCTGATCTAGGCTCGAAGCAAAGGCAACGATTCCATAGCGACTGACTCGACCGTAAGTGGGCTTCACCCCAACAACTCCACAAAAACTGGCCGGCTGACGAATCGATCCCCCGGTGTCTGTTCCGATCGTCACCGGGGCAAGACCTGCGGCCACGGCCGCGGCAGATCCGCCACTGGATCCACCGGGAACAAACTCCAAGTTCCAAGGATTTTTTACTGAACCAAAGTACGAGTTTTCATTGCTCGATCCCATGGCGAACTCATCCAAGTTCAACTTGCCCAAAACAATCGCGCCCTCTTGCTTCAATCTCTCAACCACTGTGGCGCTATACGGAGGAATGAATCCCTCCAACATTTTCGAAGCCGCAGTGGTTTGAAGGTCCTTTGTGCAAAGAAGATCTTTAATTCCCACAGGAAGTCCAAGAAGGCGACCCTTCTGACCGGACTTGATTTTATCATCTGCCGCCTTCGCCTCATCCAAAGCTTTCGGATTCACCTGAATGAAGGAATTAAGGTCTGAATCAAATTTCTCGATGCGGTCTAAAAAGTATTTGGTCACTTCCACCGAAGAGACGGAACCGCCGTCAATGAGGTCCTTAATTTCAAAGAGACTTTTATTTTTTAATTCCACAAGTTTCTCCTAACCCACAACCGGGGGAACTTTAAAAAGATTTCCTGAGTGATCAGGAGCCTGTCCAGCCACCTTCTCACCCATCTCCCAGTTCTGAGATTGGTCTTCTCTCCAGTGAAACTCCATCTCTGTGGGAGTGATGAGAGGCTCTACAGAAGAGGTGTCCACTTCCGACATTTGTTCGAAATAACCTAAGATGGCTGAAAATTGGGGTGAAAACTGGGCCTCTTCCTCTTCGGTGAGAGAAAGCCGGGCCAATTGAGCGATTTTTAGAATTTGTTCTTTTGAAATCATGACGTAAACTAATCAACAATGAATCCTCTAGGCAATGGCCAAGAGGAGTGGAACATTGCATTAGCTTTTTTCTGAAAGCTTTTCACCTTAGGCGTTTCATCGATTAAGTTTCCTTAGGTGAGCTCAGCAAAAAACACTCAAAATATTCAAAGACAGATTCAAACTCTTAAGGAGGCCCTTCGCCACCATGAGTACCTTTACCACGTTCTGGATCAACCGGAGATTACGGATAGCGAGTACGACAAGATTTTCCACGAACTCAAATCTTTAGAAGAGAAACATCCAGAGTATTTGACCGCGGATTCGCCCACCCAACGGGTTGGCTTTGAACCCCTTTCGCAGTTTGAAAAGGTGGCCCATAGAAGACCGATGATCTCCTTGGGCAATGCCTTTTCTGAAGAGGATTTAAGAGATTTTCACAAACGACTTCTAAAACACCTCCAATTGGAAGAGCCCAATTGGACCTATTTTTGTGAGCCAAAACTGGATGGCCTCGCCGTTGAGCTGATCTATGTGGATGGCGTATTTACCCAAGCTCTCACTCGGGGCGACGGAAGTGTCGGGGAGGATGTCACCCAAAATTTAAAGACCCTGAAGTCCCTTCCTCTGAAGCTGCGAGAAACCGATCAAACCAAGCCGGCCCTGAAAGGGGTTTTTGAAATTCGAGGGGAAGCCTTGATGAACAAGGCTGACTTTAAGGAACTCAATTTGGCTCAAGAAGACGCGGGTATGACCCCTTTCGCAAATCCAAGAAATGCAGCCGCCGGGTCCATTCGTCAGCTCGATGCAAAGGTCGCAGCATCGAGACCCCTTCGACTTTATTCTTATGCTCCCGGTGTGACGGAAAATGTGAATGTCCGGTCGCAAAAGGAATGGATGGAGTGGCTCGGCGAATTAGGCCTTCCCCAATTGGGGGCAGAGGACTTTTCGAAGGTCAAAAGTTTATGGAAAAACTTTAAGTCGGGTCAGAAAGTAAATCCTCTGGGAGCCCATTGTAAAAATATTGATGAGGCCATTGAGTACTACGAACTGATTCTTTCACTCAGATCTCAGCTCCCTTTCGATATTGATGGAGTCGTCATCAAGGTGAATGAATTCGCCATCCAAGAGGAATTGGGGGAGGTCGCTAGAAGCCCCCGATGGGCGACGGCCGCAAAGTTTCCGCCGGAGCAGGGAAAGACCACCGTCAATAGCATCTCAATCCAAGTGGGACGCACGGGAGCGCTGACCCCTGTCGCCCAGCTGGAGCCTGTTCTTGTTGGCGGAGTCACTATATCCAACGCCACACTTCACAACCAATCTGAAATCGAAAGAAAAGATGTGCGCGTCGGCGACCATGTTCTGATCCAAAGAGCTGGAGATGTGATTCCCGAAGTGGTTTCAGTTCTGCTTGATGAGCGCCCAAAAAATTCAAAGAAATTTCAAATGCCCTCTCACTGTCCCTCCTGTGGAGAGGAAGCGGTGCAACCCGAAGGCGAAGTGGTCTTAAGATGCGTGAATCCCGTTTGTCCTGCTCGATTGAACGAATCGCTGAAGCATTTTGTTTCAAGACGGGCGATGAACATAGACAAACTCGGAGACAAAATTGTCGAGCAATTGACAGAGGCCGGACTCGTCAGAACATTTTCCGACCTGTACCGCCTGAAAATTGAAGATTTAGAGGCTCTCCCAAGACAGGGAAAAAAGTCCTCCCAAAACATCATCGACTCTATCGAAAAAAGTAAGAAAAGTTCGCTCCATCGACTGATCTACTCTCTTGGAATTCGTTTTGTGGGAGAGCAGACCGCAAAATCCCTGGCTTCCCATTTTGGGGATTTAGAGAGTTTTTTAAAGGCCAATGAAGAAGAGCTTCTTACGATTGAAGACATTGGCCCGAAAGTCGCCTCAAGCATTTTAAATTCTCTCTCCTCCCAGGATTTCGTCAAAGAAGCAAAGTCTCTGATCCAACTCGGCGTTCATGTGGAATCTGCGAAAACTCCAAAGGGGAGTCAGTTTGCCGGAATGACCTTTGTGATCACAGGAACTCTTCCCGTTAAAAGAGATGAGGCCAAAGCCTTTATTGAACATAGGGGTGGGAAGGTTTCAGGTTCAGTCAGTAAAAAAACCAGCTATCTCCTTGCTGGAGAGGAAGCTGGCTCTAAGCTAGAGAAGGCACGGGAGCTGGAAGTCCCCGTGCTCTCATGGGATGAACTACAATCTATTTAAAAAATTAAAGGTGATCGATCACGATATCGCGAGCCATAACGGTCTTGCGTCCGTCAGCTTTCGCGTTGTCCATGCCCTTTTGGCAGAGCTTTTCAACCGCTTTGCTCAACATATCAATGGTCTCACCAGAAGTGTTGCATCCACCGCTATCTTTGATGAACTTCTTTACTTTGCTTGTTACTACTAAAACTTCAGCCATAAAATCCTCCACGAGTGTCTGGTTCACCAATACACTGACAAAGAGACCCGCTCAAATCAACGAGAAAGGCACATGGACTTGAGACGCAATTAGTCACCTGACCTCAAGTTTGACACTCCTATTGGCTCTAAGCCCTTGAAATCGCTCCTATTCGAGGACGGCGCGAGGCATCAATATTGCTCCTTAAAAGCTTTATGTCTGTGCGCCGTTATATTGCCGTCTGGCTGCTTTTTATCTCATTCTTCGCGGAGTCCGCTCCGCTGCCCTTTACCTATGGATCACACCCTCTCTCAGTCTCAAAGGTGAAAAAAGAGGACCTCTCTGCCCGGCGCCGGTTGATTCTTTCAGATTTCGCGCAGCGAATCTCCCCAGAATTTCAGATTCCAGACGCTCTTCAGCAACGAGTGGCCTTTTGGTTTGATATTTACACGACCTTCACTGCCAACGATCACGTCATCCACCACACCAGATACCCTTGGATCATTTATGAGATCATCAACACCTCATCTCAGATCGAAACTGGCAAAGGTCCATTATGGCTTCGAAAGCAACGAGCCGAGAAGTTTGTAGAGCGCAGAAAGGCTCAGATCCGCCTCGTGCTCAAAGACCTTTCTCGCAATCCAATCTCAAAGAAGTCTTCTGAGCATAAAAGGCTTTCCCAATTGATTCTTTCTCAAGCTCCTGGAAAATCGACAAAAGCGAAGTTCAAACTGGCCTATCAGTCTGTAAGAGCTCAATTGGGACAAAAGGACTTTTTTAGGTCCGGCTTAGAGCAAAGCACCTATTATCTTCCTCATATGGAGGAGGAGTTTGAAAGAATGGGCTTACCTACAGAGCTGACAAGAATGCCCTTTGTTGAATCTAGTTTTAATACAAAGGCTAAGAGTCGGGTGGGCGCCAGTGGGATTTGGCAAATTATGCCCCGAACAGGAAAGGCCTACCTTAAAGTCACTCCTTATATTGATGAGCGAAACAATCCAATCAAAGCCACCACGGCCGCTGGGCGTCTCCTCAAAAGCTACAATCGAGCTCTTAAGTCATGGCCTCTAACGATCACCTCTTACAATCACGGGATCGGCAATATTCGAAAGGCCATCAAGGCCGCTCGCTCGGAAGACTTAGCGACCATCATCAGCCGTTATCATCGTGGAGATTTCAAATTTGCCTCTTCAAACTTTTTCGCCTGCTTTTTAGCCGCTCTCCACGCAGAAAAGTATCAAGAGTTGATGTTTAATGATGTTGAGCGACTTCCAAAGAAAAACTTTGTCGTTACTCAACTGAGCCGATCTCATCGCCCAAAGACTTTGCTTAAGATGTATAAACTCTCTCAAGAAGAGTTTTTAAGATTCAACTTGGACTTGGCCGAAGCCATTAAGAAGAACCGACCACTGCCAAGAGGTTTAAAGGTTTTCTTGCCCGAGAGGCTTGATAAGACTTTGGCTGCCAACGAGATGAAGAAAGTAAGGTTCTGAGACAAAGCTTTCCACATAACTTTGAGAGGCATTGATGCCTCTCACTTCAACGCTTTGAAACCCCAAAGGAATATTGAAAATAAGGTAGCCACCCTCTGGAGGAACCGTTGATCCCAAGCTGAGCTTGCGCTCCTTATCAAAATAAACGACTTGATGAAAATCATCATTCTGTCCGAGAAGACGAACTTCCTCATCCCCTCCCTCTGAGAATCCCATCGCCCAACCCAATCTACGGTCCAAGGTTTTTCCAGCCTCTCTAAGAAGTTGATCCAGCCAGGAGTAAGGGATCATCGGAAAAGCAATGGAGGTTCCTCCCACCAATTTAGGAAGATGAGCTCTTAACAATTCATAATCCGGCCCACCATCAAACTCCATTGTGAGTCCATCATCAAGTGAAGGCAGTTCTATTAAATCTAAGCTCTCCAAATCAAAGCTTGCTTCCTGACCAAGAATTCGACCCGTGACCGGAAGATTCCCCTCGGGATCCAAAATGGAATGAACTCTCAATTCATGTTTGAAAGCTTCACTTGGAATTTCTAAATTGAGATGGGTCACCTTTCCATTGGAGGTTGGAACCACCTGGGCGGGGTAGGTCTCTCCCTGAAATCGAACTCTTAGAGACTGAACTCCTTGCGAAACATTGACCACGGCAAACTGCCCAAGAGCCGTGGTTTTAAGGAGGTCTTTACGAGGAATTCCGATTTCATTAAAATAGACCAGCTGACCTTCATTCGACGCCAATTCCACCTCAGCTCCTGAAATGGGCTGCCCATCCTTAAGAACCTTTCCCCATAGGAGAGCGTAGTTTTGGATATCGATGGGTCGATAAAAGGACTTTACGATTTGATAAAAGGCCTTCATTGCTTTTAGCGAATAGAGAGGAATACCTTTCAGACGGCTGAGGAATCCAATCGCCAAACTTGCAAATTGCTCTGGTGCTTCAGCCTCCAATAAAACTCTGGAGTCATCAGAATAGCTGGAGACATCCAAAGCTTTTCCGGTGGTGATCTTATCTATAGAGTTCCCAAAAATTTTGTAACTGGCATCGATGGCGGAACCACCGGCCGAGGAGGCCCCAATGAATGCCGGTGAAACAGCTGCAATGGTCGGCGCCTCATCGATGGGTTTTACATTTAAAGCCAAGTCAGAGTTTGATTCTAGAGAGACGCGACCTCTTCCAGAAACTTTGCCGAACTCATCCCCAACTTCCGCAACCACATATCCCCTTTTTTCTCGAACACGGATTGAAAATTGAGCACCCATCACATTCATTGAGCCGCGTTCTAAAATCTTGCCATTTAGGGTTCGGTAGACTTTCCATCTTGGCCCGCCGACTCCATCGACGAGTACAGAACCTGTAACTAAGATCTCTCCGCTCTCGCCATTTTCTGAATCTTTAGCGCCTTCACGAGCCGCCGTTCTTAAAGCTTGTCTATAGTTTGCCACATAAGGCGATCGATCTTCGGTTGTTCCCGAGGAATCCGGCTTCTTAACCACAATCACTCCACCAGCTTCTGTCGGCAGCTTTCGCTCCTCCGGTGTGGTCATTGCCAAAGTTTTCTTCACTAACTCTTCAGCCACTTCACTTGCTGAAGGAGTCAGCAGTTCATCTTTAGACACTTCATTCATTAAAATTCGTTTTCGATCGGCTAAAGAGGGAAGACTCTCACTGTTGTCCCAATCAATGTTGGCTTTGACCTTTTCTTGAGCAATATGCATGGTTTTCAGAGAGGTCACTGATCTTTGAATTTTCATTCGATGGAGAGTGATGCGAAGAACTGGCGAAGCTTCCGGAAGAATTTCAGGCTCAAAGATTTTTCCAGATTTCAATGTCACTTGCCTTACAGGCAGAACTTCGTTTTGTGTGACTTCGACAAAGTCTTCTTGCAGATCATCAAAGGCTGCAAAGGCAGGGGAACTGCGATCGAGCTGAATCACCAAAGTGTTTAAAGCTGCGCCCCTTTGATCCACTTTCACTAAAGAAAGAGGGGACAAGAGAATCACAGCAAAGACAAGAAGCATAGCCATGTGAATAGTCTACCTTAGAACACTCGAAAATCGTCAATGATATTCAGATCTTCGCGACGTTGAGCGAGTTTCTGTAAAAGCTGGTCTTTCACCCGTTTGGCTAATCGAAAGTCTTGTCCTTCGATTTGGTATTCCACTCCTTGAGAGCCTTCCATTCGTCTTTCTTTGAACACATAGATTTCAACTTCGTAAGGTCTTCGCTCTCCAAGAAGGACAATCTTTGCAGACCAACGAACAGGAAGGTTGATGGCTTCTTGGTATTTTCCCGATTTAAGAACGAAGTACTGAGAAAGAAGCTCCCTGCCATTTGAACTGGAGGAGCGCAATCCGATGGGAAGAGATTGAATCGAAGCCTGCCTCAACTGACCCAAAGGGTAGTGGGCCTCATCTATCCGTAATGGTTTATATAAAAGCGAACAACTCAGCGGAAGAGCGGCAAGTGCGACGAGCACGAGCCGCAGGGAGAACTTCACTTAAGATTTTTGGGCATCTTTTAGGAACTGCTCGATGCCTCTGTCAGTCAATGGGTGCTTCACAATTTGCTGAAGGACCTTATAAGGAACAGTCACGATGTCTGCCCCGACCAAAGCCGACTCAAGAATGTGAGTTGGATTGCGAATACTCGCGACCAAGGTCTGAGTATCCAAGGCGTAAGTCTCGAAAATCTGAGTCATTTGACTAATCATATCCATTCCGTGAGTACCTATGTCGTCCAAACGTCCAACAAACGGAGAAACTAAGGTGGCTCCGGCTTTGGCTACGAGCAAAGCTTGAAGGGGGTTGAACACAAGGGTCACATTGGTTTTGATTCCTTCACTAGAGAGTCGACGTACTGCAACAAGACCCTCTTCAGACATTGGGATTTTCACCACAACATTGTCTGCAATCTTTGCCAGCTCGTAACCTTCTTTGACCATGCCCTCGGCATCTAGACTAAGAACTTCTGCTGAAACGAGGCCAGAAACTTCTGCACAGATGTCCTTAATGACGTCTTCATGTTTTCGTCCGGTTTTTGCGACCAATGTCGGGTTTGTGGTGACACCATCAACCCAACCTCTTTGGTTGGCTTTTTTGATTTCTTCAATATCTGCGGAATCGATATAAAACTGCACGGGAATCTCCTTGTGATAAGACTCCACAGGGTTAAAACGAGCCCCCTCAAAAATCAAGTGGTGATTGCCATGTCCTCGAGAGAATAAAAGCCTGGACTTTGGTCGACCAACCAGAGGGCCGCCTGAATCGAGCCTTGAGCGAACACCCGTCGATCTGTGGCTTTGTGCTCAAGTGAAATCTCTTCAAACTCTCCCTGTGCAAAAACCTTATGATCGCCAATCACTTCACCCTCGCGAAAAGCGGTGACCTTAGGAACCTCATGGCCAACAGCCATCTCTAGAGCCTCCTTGAGGCGAAGAGCTGTTCCGCTGGGCTTGTCTTTCTTATGAACGTGATGAGTCTCAAATAACGAGTAGTTCCAATCTGACAGAATTTTAAATTCTTTGAGCATTCTGGTCACCACCATCACACCGAGGCTCATGTTTGGAGCCCAAAGGACGGGGACCAACTTGGAAAGAGCTTTTAAGTTCTCCATTTCCTTTTTCTCAAGACCTGTGGTTCCGCTCACTAAAGGAACTTGGTGGTCTCTACAATACTGAACAAGATCCGCTTGCGCTTGAGGCAACGAAAAATCGATCACCACGTCTCCAGATTCAGAAAAATCCTTCATTCGACGAACGCCGTGCAGTTTTTTGAATGAGGGCTTAAGATCTTTGGCCACCTGCAAAACTTGCTGACCCATTCTTCCCGTTGATCCGTAAACAACAAGACTTAAATCAGCTGGTGACTTTGAAGACACTTGGTCAGCTCCCTTGCCTCAGCCTTACCGAGAGCCACCAAAGGCAACCTCAATTCGGCACTTTTAAATAATCCCATGTCCTTTAATGCAGATTTCACCGGAATGGGGTTCGCTTCCACATAGATCCCATCTATCAAATCTTTCCACTTGGCTTTGTCGCCCAAAACCTCTCGATCGCCCTCGAGAGCACGGCGGATCCATTGGCTAAATTGCTGCGGGATCAAGTGAGTAATAACTCCAATCACGCCGTCGCCTCCCTCCAAGCAAAACTCAAGAGCCGTGCCGTCATCCCCGGAAAGAAAACAAAAATCTTCCGAAACCACTCTTTGAAGCTCTTTTAAAAACTTCAAATCTCCGGTCGACTCTTTGATGCCGGCTATATTCGGATGCTTTGAAAGAGTGCCGACACTCTCCACACTCAATGACTGAGCGGATCGGCCAGGCACATTATAAAGAATCACTGGAGCCTCGCTCACCTCAGCCAGCTCTTGAAAATGCGCCACAAGTCCTCTTTGGGGAGGCTTGTTGTAATAAGGAACAACAGCCAAAACCCCATCCACATTAAGTGCGTTAGCCCTTTCCACCCACTCCAAACTCGACCGGGTTGAATTGGTCCCCACTCCTAAAATTATTTTTAAATCAGGAGCCCACCTTCGAGCCAAACGGAAAAGCTCTTCCACTTCCTCGGGGCCCAATGTAGGGCTCTCTCCCGTGGTGCCGTTAACAACAAATCCAGTCACCCCATTTTTAACTTGGTGAGTGACTAGCTTTTTAAAGGAGTCCCGATCAATATCGCCTTGAAGGAACGGCGTTGCGAGTGCGGTAAAAGTTCCGCCGAATTTCTTACTCATTTATCTTCTCTTTCTTTTTCCTTTTTCTTGTCCTTATCTTCTAACTTTGCAGGCTGGACCTCTTTGATGGCCTCTTTAAAGGTGGGTTGTCCGCGGCCCAAACTTGGAGGCCGTTCTGGTGGAGTTGGAAAACCCTTCACCCCACAACCCACAGAAAACCAGACAAATAAACCAAGGATACATCGACTCATATCAATCTTTCTCTTTTCTCTGCTCAATAGAAATCTGATCGGCAAATTGACACAGTTGAGGAAACTCATCATACTTTTTTAATAATTTCAATTTTTCTGAATCACAAGCTTTGCGATACTTTAAAGCCATCTCGTACTCTTCCTCGTCGATCTTCCAAAGCCAATAATAGGTTTCAATAAATTCCCGATCTAAGCCCAAGGCCTTTTCGAGCTCTGCGAAAGCTTTCTTTTTATCTCCACGCATATAAGCAAAGACGCCAGAGAAGAAGACCTTTTCAAAAGGGGAAAGACCCTCTTTTTCGAACTCCGCTGGGCTTTTTGAGGTGCAGTAGTGATAGAGCGGCAAAAAATTGAAGTGGGACTCTTGCGACCATGGGTTGATCATTTCAAAGGTTTCTTTGGCCTTCTCGCAATTCGAAAGCCTAAAATGAATTTTTACTTTGGCCCAAAGAACTTGAGCGTTCTCGCCTTCAATGGCCAAAGCGGCATCCATTTTTGAGAGCGCTTCACTGGGATTGACAAGGTAGAGATTCCTTCCTGACTCGAAGAGACTCTGACCTCTATCTGAGACAAACAACACAGAAGCTCTCTTCACGGCGGTCACCAACTGTTTCTTCTCGCTGGCCTTCATTTTGGTGTTAAGAAGAGCCGACGAAAGAATTGAAATGGCTCTCGCCCGCTCTTTTTTTACGAGCGCACGAGTCGACTGCTCAATGACAGATTGAGAAGCCTCTTCTGCCTGGCCGGGAGAGCTCAGTAGAAAAACAAACAAGAATACGGCTTTAAACATATGGCGAAAAGATAGCATTCTTCCGCGCAATTAGCGAGGAAGTTCGCGCACCAGCACCTGCCGGGGTTTGGATCCATTGGCCGGGCCAACCACGCCTTCCGACTCGAAGAGCTCGATCATTCTTGCCGCTCTCGGATAGCCCAAACGAAATCGCCTTTGGATGAGGGAGGCACTCACTTCTTTTTGAGACGCTACATATTCTAAAATTTCATCATATCGATCGTCTTTGATTTCATCGGAGGATTCAAAAGATCCTTCGGAGGAAGCATCAAATCCTCCTTCCACCGCTTTCATCGCCGCAGCATCATATTCCGGAGCACCTTGCTCCTTCCATTTATTGACCACCGCTGTGATTTCGTCCTCAGGAAGATAAGGACCGTGATGACGTTCCGGCTTAGAGACCCCGGGGGCCAGAAAAAGCATATCCCCGCGAGCCAATAACCGTTCCGCACCACTCTCATCAAGAATAATTCGAGAGTCCATCTTGCTCGCCACTTTAAAACTCGCACGCCCTGGAATGTTCGTTTTGATCAATCCCGTAACGACATCTTTTCTTGGACTCTGCATCGCAAGAACAAGATGAATTCCGCTGGCTCTGGCCATTTGAGCCAAGCGAACCACCGCTTGCTCCACATTGTTCTTATCGACCGCCATCAAATCGCCGAACTCTTCCACGACGATAACGACGTAGGGTAAAGGTTCGAAATAGTATGACTTTGGATGATAAGGCCCATCGAGCTCCACATGATAGGCCTGGTGCTCTTCAATTTGCTCTTTTGTAAGCTCGGCCACGATTTCGTTGAAGGCTTCTAGTCCACGGGCGCCGAACTTTGACATCGATCGGTAGCGCTTTTCCATTTCGCGAATCCCCCATCTCAAAGCTCCAACCGCCTTTTTGGAGTCAATGATTGGGGGCATCACCAAGTGAGGAATTTCGTTAAAAGCCGCCAGATCGACCTGCTTCGGATCAACAAGGACCAAACGTAATGTCTTGGGGGAGTGTCTGAGGAGCAAACCCACAATCAACGAAACCACAAAAACGGATTTTCCCGAGCCGGTTGAACCCGCAACCATCAAGTGAGGCATTTTTCTCAAATCGACAATTCGAGGTTCTCCATCTGCACGACGACCGAGGGTGATCGGAAGCTTCACATCTTCATCCCAAAAGTAGTCATCTTGAATGATGCTCTTTAGAAAAACGGTTTCTCTATTTGTGTTTGAAGTCTCTATGCCAACAACATCTCGGCCAGGAATGGGGGCCACGATTCGAACGGACTCGCTGCTTAAGGCCAGAGATAGGTCATCTGCCAAATCTGTAATTTTGCTGATTTTCACATCGGCATTGGGCTTAAATTCAAACATCGTCACTGCAGGACCAGGCTTGATTCCAGTGACCTCTCCCTTCACCGAAAACTGAGCCAACTTCTCAACCAACAATTTAGATTTTAACTTCAACTCTTTTTCATCCAGGCGGGTTCTTGTGCTCGGCGGATCTTTTAAAAGGCTGACTTTTGGAAGCTCCCAGTTCTCAACCTTTCGAGCCATCTTAGGAAGAATTCTTTTCTTTGCTGGCTCTTTGCCTTTCCCGGTCAAGTAGCCAGAAAGCGTCAACCTGGGAGCAGGCTCCTCCTCATCCTCCATCTCTTCATACTCTTCGTACTCCTCTTCTTCGGGGCCTTCTCCATCAATGAAGTTTTCCTGTGCGGAGGGAGAAAGGGCAAAGAATCGAGAAGAGGGTTCTACGGGCTCCCTTTTGAAAATCTTTGGCCCCGCTGAGGCTGGTTCAGGAAGACGTGGCCATTTTTCAGCAATCCATTGGGAAAACTGAACAAAGCTTTCTTTTAATGAGGCCCCCAAGTATCGCGACCAGTCTTTTGCAAACACCAAGACTTCAAGAAGTCGACGCGAGGAGAACAAAGATAAAAAGGCGATCATTGACAACCAAAGAACAATGGCCAAACCAACTTTATTAAAAAGGGGAAGCAGAAAGGAAACCACCATGGCACCAAGAAATCCCCCGGATTGAGTGTGCCCTTGATGAAATCGCAAATCACCCAAGTGAAGGGCCAACAAGCAGGAGAGCAAAAGAGTGCCAACCCCTCCAAAAAGCCAAAGCTGACGATCTAGTCCCTCATTCTGACGTGTAAAAAAGATATAGGCCTGATAGGTGAACACCCCGACTAAGAGCCAGGCGCCTCCTCCAAAGCCTTGAAAGAGAAGATCTGAAAAGATCGCTCCCCAATATCCGCAAAGATTAAGAGGCTTTACATCGGATCCAAAGGAGTTGAGCGAAGGGTCTGCTGGATGGTGACTCCATAGAGAAACAAGAAGCAAAAGGCCCATTCCCGCAAAAAGCAGCCCTAAAACATCATCAAACGATCGACCTTTTTGAATCTTTCCCATTCACAAAATTTTAGTGGAGGTGAGCTCTCTTTGAAAGTCTTGTTTTTATCTGTTAGACACTCTCAAGCCTATGGAAAAGAACCCTTTGTCCCTAAAAATCAATGAGATCTTCCACAGCATTCAGGGAGAGTCCTCCCTTGCCGGATGCCCGACCACATTTGTTCGAACTTCGGGATGTCACCTTCGTTGCACCTATTGTGACACGACCTATGCTTATAACGAAGGATCCATGATGGATCTCGATGAAATTTTAGAGATCATTCGTTCAAACAAAGCCCCAAATGTTTGTGTGACTGGGGGCGAGCCGCTCCTTCAAAAAAATGTTCTCCCGCTAATGACTCAACTTTGTGATGAAGGATATCGGGTCTCCCTTGAGACCAGTGGTGACTTGGATTGCTCACTTGTAGACGATAGGGTTTTAAAAATCATTGATGTGAAAACTCCAGATAGTGGTGAGCCAAATAAATTCAGTTCAAAAAATATTTCGCTGGCTGGTCCCAACACGGAATTCAAGTTTGTCATCTGTTCGGAAGAAGACTTTTTTTGGAGTGAAAATTTCGTTCAAAAAAACAAACTTTCAGAAAAATCAATTGTTTTATACAGTCCATCATTCAATAAAATCGATGAAAAATGGCTTGCAACTCAAATTCTTAAGGAAAAATCCTCTGCACGGTTGCAATTGCAGCTGCATAAGTATATTTGGTCTTTCCACACAAGAGGAGTGTAAGCATCTCACTCTTAAATTTGACCAAGGAGGAAATTCATTCCATGACGCCAGAACCAACGCTTCAAAACTCCGACCATCTCTTAGTAGCTAACCTCCAAACTATCAGTTTAGAAAAACTCGTTCGCAGCAAGTTAGAGGTTCTCTTTCAGCAGCAGGATGAAGCTCAGGTTCAATTGGATGACCTTCATAAGCTTATTTTGGAACAGGTTGAAAAGCCCCTCATCGAACTGGCCCTTGAAAGTCACCGTGGCAATCAGGTGCGCGCAGCCAGAATGCTTGGAATCAATCGAAACACATTGAAGAAAAAGATTGATGGCTATAAGATTCGCATTAGGCAAAGAGCACAGGCATAATTTTACATCTTTGATTCTCATCAGCGGGCCGGCATACACTTTCATCTGAGGTCTGAGACCCGCATTGTTTTTTTCCGGGGGGAATCATGGATACCAAATTTTTAGATCACAAATTGCCACCACAAAACATCGACGCAGAAAGATCTGTGTTGGGAGGTCTTTTGTTGGAGCAAGAGGCTTGGGACGAAGTCT
>Ga0100403_1000593_pt1 | contig 36012 bp, 43 predicted proteins | sample CryGeymet201501t_FD_83663 | JGI IMG/M metagenome (GOLD analysis project Ga0100403, IMG submission 83663) | Groundwater microbial communities from Crystal Geyser aquifers in Utah, USA - Crystal Geyser metaG 2015-01t | ecosystem: Environmental > Aquatic > Deep subsurface > Groundwater | place... | reverse complement strand
TTTAAACCTATTGAAGTAGTTGCTGAAGCAAAGTAATTGTGATAAATGAAAAACGAGCTTCCGATTACGCCAAAATCATACAATCCCTGCATGCTAAGTGGACACCGCATCAGGGACAAATCACAATCGGCAAAGCTTTGTTCAGAGATGAAAAGAAAAACCTTTTTATAAACGCAGGTCGTAAGTTCGGTAAAACCGAGCTTGCGATCTATATTCTTTGGCGATGGGCACTCACACATCCACAATCAAATTGTTACTACATAACACCTAGTTTAAAACAAGGACGGGAAATTGTTTGGGCAGATCCGCGTATACTAACTTTAGGCGATCATAGTCATATAAAGAAAATAAACAATTTTGAAATGAGATTAATATTTAATAACGATTCGTTTATAAAAATAGATGGTTCAGAAAACTATCAAGCGCATAGAGGAACCAGGCCTAGCATTGTTATATTTGAAGAGTTTAAAGATCATAACCCTGAATTTAGAAACGTAATGAAACCTAATCTTGCTGTTTATAATGCACCAGAGATATTTATCGGAACCCCCGATGACAGAGAATCACATTACTATCAAGTTATGCGTGAACATCAAAACGATCCGAATAAGTTTTACTTTGAAGCCTCGACTTATACAAATCCTATAATACCTAGAAAATTCATAGAAGACGAGCGTAAAAGATTATATGATATAGGCGAAGGCGATGTATTCGAGCGCGAATACATGGCAAAGCCGGTATTAGGAACAGCTTCAAAAATATATCCCATGATTGATAAATCTTATATTGTTTCACATGAAACATTGCTGCAAGAAATTGAAAAGGATAAACATAAACTAGAGTGGTATATTGCGGCCGATCCTGCAGGTGCAAGCACCTTTGGTGTATTATTTATGGCCTTAAACCCATACACTAAAACCTGGTATGCACTGGACGAAATATACGAAAGAGATCAACTTGAAATGACGGTTGTGAAAATAGGACAACGGATTCAAGATATTAAAAAATCATTATGGCACCGCGAGTGGACACAAATATATGATGAGGCAGCCACTTGGTTTAGTAATGAAATGATACAACACTACGGTGAACACTACTTTCCTACTCAAAAATCTATGCACAATAAAGAAAATGGCCTTACTTTAATTAAAGACGTATTGTTTCAACGTAAGCTTTTAATTTCATCAAAATGTAAATATCTTTATTGGGAAATGGATAACTACTATAAAGACAAAAACGGCAACATACCTAAAAAAAATGATCATTTAGGAAGTGATTGTCTTAGATATATATTAGGCTTTGCTAATTACTCATTACATGAAACACAAGAACCGAAAATTGAGGAAGAAGAAATTTGGTTAGATCAACACAGAAGTTTACGCAGCAAACAACCTTCTTCTGAATGGGAAACTTTTTAGTTGCAATTATTTATTAATTTGGTACTTTTATAGACACATGATAGAGTTTATTTTTGGCATCATAGTTATAATCGTAGCACTGCATGTTTTATCCACATTGGCACTATCATACTATTTAATAAAAGCGCATAATGAAATAACTAAAATTAAAAATTCTCAAACTAACTTTTCAAATGATGTTAAATTTGAAATGCCTGTTATAAAAAACACTACAGACAAAGAAGACGACGATTTACAAAACATGGACTTTAAAAAGTTTTTTGACGAAGTAAATTAACGAAAAGCGAGGGGCACCGTGGCTATTAGTTGGAACATAAACGATACTACCGACAACTTTCAAAAACCTGATAAACCGTTTTGGGAACTTCCCCATGATGACGAGCCTTTTAATAAAGAAATTCATGCTTGGCTACAAGGGGAATTGAATTATTTAAAACAAGAAAATAAAAATAGAATTAATCGCATAGAAAGTAATATTTGTCGTTTTAAAGGTATTCAATATCGCGATCAATTGCCTAACTTAACAAGAGTGTCTCCCACAGGGGATAGAATTTCAAGACGAAATCCTGTAGAAAAAATAGTTGTTAATCATATATTTGATTTTGTGAAAAATCGTGTATCGCGTGCAATGCGCTTTCAGCCAGGCATTCAAATGATCCCTCGTCAAGATAAGTTTAGATCAAAAAACTATTCTAAAATGGCTAAGTCATTTCAAGAACATATTTGGTATATAAAAAACTATCAGAGATTACTTCGAGCTAATTGGAAACGTATTGTTGAAGTGTGTGGAGAAGCGTATTTGTTTATTCTTTGGGATGCCACCGCAGGAGACCTTCATCCAGCATATAAGGAATTAAGAAAAAACAAAATTCCTTTACTAGACGACAACGGAAGACCAAAATATGACAACGAAGGTAACCCAATATTAATAGAGAAACCTGTCTATGTTGGCGAAGTTGACTATCAACTAGAACATCCTATGAATATATATTTAGAACAAGTTAATAGATATGAAAATGTTAATTACTTGTTTCGTCGTGTAATCATGGATTCACACGCAGTAAAATTAAAATATCCTAAACGCATATACATACTTAACTCAGACGAAAATGCTATATTTTACGATTTTGATAACATGGAGTATAAATCGGTTGAAGGCAAAACCGAGGTTTGGGAGTTTTACTATAAACCTACAGACAAAGTATCGGACGGACGCTTAATCATATTTACAGAAAATGGTATTCTTAGGAATATTAAAAACCCATATAAGAAAATTCCTTGTGTTCGATGGATAGGAGAAGATTGGGGAGATCTATACGGGCATTCATTTATAGAAAATGTCGGACCAATCCAAGGCATGTATAATAATTTACAAAACTTAATTTTAAGAAATGAAATCATGGTATCGCATCCCAAGTGGGTATATCAAGAGGGATCTGTCAACCCAGCTAATCTTGGAAATGAAATATCATTAACTCCTTACAAAGGACAAGTTCCTCCAATGCTTGTACAGGCTAACCCAACACCACAAGAGATATTTATTAATTTAACCAAATTAGAAGAAGCAATGCAGAAATTAGTTGGTGTGCTTGGAGTATCAAGAGGAGAACCGCCTCCTGGTGTAAAAGCAGGTGTTGCAATTCAATATTTAGATCAACAAGAATCTGACAGATTCAATGAAGACGTGGCCATTCAAGCCGAAGTGGATAAAATGGTTGCCCAACAAACGCTTGATGTATGTAAAAACAATTATGATGAATCAGACGGTAGAACAATTCGAGTAATTGGAGAAAACAATCAATGGATTACCCAGTTCTTTGATATAAAAGCATTAGAACCAGAGTATGATATTATTGTACAAAACTCGTCTGCATTGCCTGAAACTAAAGCCGCAAGAATACAAACAATATTAGATATCAATGAAGTGTTTCCAGATTTACTACCAAGAGAACAATTACTTGATATGTTGGATTTGGGACAGTCTGAAAAACTAATGGACACTGTAACCTTGTCTGTTAAAGCTGCAGAAGCTGAAAATGAAATGATGATGAAAGGAAAAGAAATACCAGAACCCAAAGAATATGAAGATTTAACAAAACATTGGGCAATACATTTAAAATTAATTAGAGAATGGCAATTCAAAAACAGAACTCCCAAAGAAGTACAAGACAAAGTAATAAGTCATTTGAGGGCCACAGAATATTTAATGATTGATAAAGGAGTTAGAAGCCCAGCGTATGCGCAATCACTTGACGCATTGGTGGATTTTCCAACCGTGTTTAGATTGCCACAAGAAATTACTAATCCACAACCTGTAATGCCTCCACAACCTGTAATGCCTCCACAAGTTCCAGAAGGAATGCCCGAAATACCAATGCAAGAAAATCAACCGCCAATGCCTGATTTATCTGCACAAGTAGAAAACAATAACCCGTTGCCACAACAGAATTTACCAATAATGAATGAGGAATAATAAATGACAGAAACTATAGAAACAGATCAAACAACAGAACCTACAATTACGGAAACAAACACTTCTGGTTTGGATGATTTAACAAGCTTTGATGATTTAACACCTAAAAAGTTTAATAAAATAGCAACTGCGCCAAAAGAAGATGTTAATGAATTTGATAACTTAAAAAGCGAAGTATTAGAAGACAAGGAGAAAAAAAATGACAGCAAAGAAAAAAGCGAACCAAAACAAGAAAAAACCGATACTAAAAACATCGCAGAAAAAACCGATGAAGAAAAAGAAGTAAAAGAAGAAAAAAAAACAAAGCTTATTAGCGTGAAGGATGGGGACAACGAATTGTCTTTGTCCTTGGACGCTAAAATTCCAACTAAAATTGACGGTGAAATAGAAGAACCAACACTTAGAGATTTACAATCACAATATTCCGGTAAAATACATTTAGATCGTGAGTTTACTAAGTTATCAAAAGAAAAAGAGTTTTTACAAGCACAGACCGAGCAAGCCTTTAACGCATTGAAACAAATTTCTGATTCCGTAATGGTGGATAAAAACCCGTTAGCGGTGCTAGACTTTGTGGCCGAGCTTACAGGCATAAATCCAATTCAATTTAGAAATGAATTTAAAGAACAAATCAAACAAGCCGCATTAGCCGAAGCACAACTAACACCAGAGGAAACATTAAGAAAACAATTAGAAGACGAGAGATCTTATTATAAAAGCGTACAAGAAAAACAACTTCAAAAACAACAAGAAGCTCAAAAATTCGAGCAAATGAAAATTGCCGCTAAAAATGCAATGACTAAGTATGAAATATCACCAGATGATTATATGAGCGCATTTAATGAAATGAGAGAAGCAGGACAGTTTGATCCTAATTTAGGAATAGAGGAAAATGCCGAGCGTGTGGCCATGTTTTCTTTAGATAAAACAGCTACTAATCTTGTTAGCAATGAAATTAGAAAATATATATCAGAAGGCAATATAGAAAAAGATATTGCAACGCTGAAAAACATTTGGTACTCTGATAGTGAAATCACTTTTGACGATATCAAACAATCAATCAAAGAAACGTACGATAAGAAAACCGAGGAAGCGTCAAAGAAAAAAAAGGCGAACTTGGTCTTATCAAAAAAGGTTGGTAGTGATGAATCACGAACTAATCAAACATCCCCTTGGGATAACGTTAACACCTTTGATGATTTGTCGATGCTTCGTTTTAAGTGATTTAATGTTATATAAGGACTGAATCGATAGGGAGCCGTAAGGGTAACCCCGAAGGTTAGCTAATTGAAATACAAATTAATTAACTTTTAAGGGAGGCTATTATGGCTGGTTACGTAGTCAATTCAACTAATACTGTTAACAATGGTATTTTAAAACAAGTTTATTCCAAACTTGCAATCAATGCTTACAATTCTGAAAATAAAGTACTAAGTCAAATTAAAAAAACGTATGATTTTACAGGCTATCAAAAAGTGTTCTCTGTACCATCATCTTTTTCCGGCGGTGTTGGTTCCGCATCTATTCCAACAGTTTCACCTTCAATTGATAGAAATGCAGTTTTACTAAGAAAAAAAGTGTACTCTAAAATTGAAGTAGACCGTGAAGCTGCAATGGCATCTAAAACAAGTGAAGGCGCATTCTTTGAATACACAAAGTATGCAATGAAAAAATGTGTTGAATCTTTTTTAAGAAATCAATCAAGGATATTGTTTGGTGGAACCGGAGCATCCAGTGGAGCAATGGGTGGGGATGGGTTACTAGGAACCACAAACACAGATATTACAGCAAGTACAACCTCAATTGTTATTGTTGAAACTGGAAATGAATCTGTATGGGAAGAACAAGACATTGTTGATATTTACGACGGAGCTACATTAAAAAGTAAATTTTTAATTGAAGCTGTTGCAGTAAATGCAACAACCAACGTTGTAACACTAACTGTATCCAACGTATCACACGTTGCAGACGATGCTACAAACGGTCTTAGCCTTTATATGCAAGGGTCAAAAGGCGCAGAGCCTGTAGGCCTTAGAGCCGTAGCAGATATGAGTGGGACAGCTACATTGTATGGCTTATCATTTGGGCGCAGATGGCAAATGAACACAATAGATGCAAGTTCTGCCGGAATATCTGTAGACTTATTGAATCAAGGAATGGTTGAAACTGAAAGACGTTTCGGTCATGCACCTAAATTAATCGTTGCTTCCTATAAACAATACAGAAAATTATTAAATCTTATTGAAGATGCAAAACGTTATCCAATGAAATCTGTAGAAAAAGTAGGCAAAGGATATTTCTCTTTTGAAGCTCTTGAGTTTATGTCTTCAAACGGACCAGTGCCTATTATTCCTGAAAGATTTGTGGATGACGATAGAATTTACGGACTCAACACAGATCCAGAATGTTTAAGAATTGAACATGCACCTAACTTCGGTTGGTTCGAAGATAATGGGGAAATAATTTTCCCTGGTTATGTTGGCGGCGGCTCGAGCGACACGCTCATGGCCATTTACGGGGGATATTGTCAAAACGTAATATTGCCTCCCGCGCATTTCTGTATAAAATCATTGGCTTAATAAACTAAACACAAAGAGTGGGGGTTATAAAACACCTCCGCTCTTTTTGTACATTAAAAGGAGTGACTCTCATGTTAAGAAACCCAGTAACAACTCAAAGAAGCGTAAGAGTACTTGCCGGAAACGTTGCAAGTAATGCATTAGTAGAAGGTGAATTTGATTCAAGCGTAGCAGTCGCATCAAGCGTATACACATTTACATTTAATGAACCATTTGCAAGAGATCCTGTGTGTGTTGCTTCCTCTCAAACAGCAGCTAAAAACTTACAGGTGCACACAATATCAACCTCGGGTTTTAAAGTAAGTTCATTTGCAGTTGACGGTACAACACCGGCAGACGCAGATTTTTCATTCTTAGTTTGGGGATTTGATGCGGCAGACGAAGTATAAGGAAATATAAATCATGGGTCAAACATATAAGCAGCAATATGCAGATAAATTTGTTTTCAATAAATCAGTAAGTGCAAGTGGAATTATTGGAAACAATTCTTATGATGTATCGGTTGAAAGTAAAGTAAATATAGTAGTGTCAGGAGCAGGAGCAGCTAACGAGGTTACTATTAAAGGTAGAATCTTTAAAGCTGCATTTGCAACTATTTCTACTATTACAGGTGATACAACCGGAATAATGCTTGATGTGTCTATTTATGATGAAATACAATTTGATTGTACTAATTATGATAGTCAAGCTTTTACAATAAAAGCATCGGGTTTTATAATACTTTAAAATTACTATAGACGAGGTAATATAAATGGCTACTTTTAAACAACAAAATGCAGATAAATTTAGATTTAATCACGTAATAACTGGAACTGGTGTAATAGGCAACACTAGTTATCCCATAGAAGCGGAGCGTAGTTTAAGAGTAGTAGTACTCGGGGCTGATGCTACAAACGCGATAGTTGTAAGGGGTAGGATTTTAACCGGACCTGATGCTTCGGCTTGGGTAGACCTTGCAACTGTAACAGCCGATACGACTGGGACCACTATTGCTGTTGATATATACGATGAGTTACAATTTGAATGTACTGTGTTTGATGCTGTATCAACTAGCCTTGAAGTGTGGGCATCTGGGTTTGTCAACATAACTCCCGCATCGTCAACAGTAGGAAATGTCGACGGCCCGCTAACATCCACAGACAATGCCGTAGCCCGATGGGACGGGGCCGCCGGGGATACCTTGCAAGACAGCGGTATTATAATCAGTGACGGTAATGTTATAACCGGAGCAACCAATATTATTTCGGGAAAACATGTATCGTTAAATAATGCTAACGCTGCTTTTGTATCTGCTTACGATACGCCAACTACTCAAACCGCGGATCAAAACGGGCTTGTGTTAGATTACGACACTAATTTTACGACAAATTCAAATGCTTTAACTGGAGTAGTAATTAATATTGACGGAACAGATGTTACAAATAAATTTTTTGTTGTAGCATTGAAAGATTCTGTCCCAGTTTTTACGGTTGATATAGACGGCAACGTTTTTTTTGATGGCACAATAAATGGAACAGATCCGGCATTGTTTATAATAGGCCCTGGGTTATCGACGGACAACGCTTTGGTAGTTTATGACGGGGTTGACGGGGCTTTAGCAAAAGATTCTGGTTTATTAGCCTCACCTACTATAAATGATTTAGTTGTTCCGGGTGTTTTTGAAAGTAAAAGTTTATTTTATGTAAATGCAGGAGACTTTGTAAGCGTAGGTACCCAAACTCCACAAGTAGGATCATTAGTTGTGTTAGAGAGTGCAAGTACTAGTGAGGTATTGGAGTTAAATTCTCAAATCGCTGGCAATACAGGAGTTGTTTTAACTGCAAATCATTTAGAAACTGGAGCTTTAAATAATGCAATTTTTAGTATCAATGCAAATGCTTGGGATGATATTTTTTCTTCACTTCAAATATATTCACAAATTTTATTTAGTATCATCGATCCTACTAATACCACACAAACTGGGAAAATAGATTTTTATGTAATGGAAAGTGGCATTGCAACTAACATCATGCAGTTAAGTGGGGATGGACAAATAAATCTCAATCACATTACAACAATTACTAACGATCAAGACGATAATACTTTAAAATTAATTAGCACCAATGGTGTATCTCAACTTGGACCTTCTATATCATTCTTTTACGATAACACCGTAGGCGTAGCAGGAGATATCGTTGGAGATTTACATACACAAGGTAAAAACGCTGCCGGGGATACTATAAATTACACAAGATTAATGATGACGATTGGAGATCCGGCGGCGGGTAGTGAAATCGGAATGTTTGATTTTCAAGTAAGAAACGGGGCCGCTTTTAATTCAATATTAACGATAGATGCCGACGGACCTAAGGTAGACAGTAATCTTCTTGCAGCAAGTTCTGTTATATCCGTAACCGACAATGCTTTGGTAAGATTTGACGGTGTCACGGGTGCAATTATACAAGATTCAACTGCAACGATAGACGATACAGGCGTTTTAACCATGGCGGGTGAAATTGCTATGGGGACGAATAAAATAACAGGCTTAGGAGATCCAACTAACCCACAAGATGCGGTTACTAAAAATCATTTCGACACGGCTCAAGTAGCTTCAAACGTAAGTATGTCTGTTATTGGAGCACCAACATATTCAAGCGTACAAGATTTGCAAAACGTGTTTCATTCTGCTGGATGGCTTTCCGGAGGAGACGTAACAGACAATCTTGATGGAACAGTTGCAGTGGCATCTGGAACCGGTGCTATAAGATCTGGAGCAAGTGCTGTATCCGAGCTATTGTTTTTTGATTGGGCAGCTTCGGCTAGCAAGGCACTAACCGATTTGGTGCAAAATTATATTTACATAGATTATAATGCAGGAACGCCGGCAATCGTAGTTTCTATAAGCCCACAAACTGATTTTTTTCAATTTATAGAACTTGCAAGAGTATATCGAAAAGGGACAGAGCTTCATATTAATGAATCCTTTAGACAAGCCGTAGGCGATCATGCATCCTTAATGTTACAGTTTAATGAAGATATAATGCCCTACGCTCATGCAAGTGGATCTGCTATTTCTGAAACCGGGACAAGAAACATTGGAGTAACGGCGGGGGTTTTTTGGCAAGGGCTTACACGTTTTACCACAACAGCTTTCGATTCATCCGTTGCAGGAACATTTTCATACTTTTATAGAGACGGGATAGGTGGATGGACAGAAGTAACAGCACAAACTCAAATAGATAACACACAATATGATGACGGAAGCGGAGCATTAGCAACGCTAACAAATAACCGTTATGGTGTGCATTGGATATATCAAGAAACCGATTCCGATATTGTAGTAATATATGGACGAGGTGATTACAACACACTAGCTGCTGCTCAAGATGCAGATCCTTTTAATGATGTACCGCCAAGAATTTCAACACAAGGTTATTTGATTGGTAAAATTATTATTCAAAAATCCGCTTCAAGTTTCGCTGAAATTAATTCTGTTTTTGAATCAAGTTTTAGTATAAGCCCTACAAACAATCATAATGAATTATCAGGAATACAAGGCGGTGCTGCTACGGAATATTATCACTTAACTACAAGTGAGCACACAGTAGCAACACAAGCGGCCACAACGTCATTAGACGGATTTTTAAGTTCAACAGATTGGAACACTTTTAATGATAAAGTTGATGGCCCTGCTAGTTCAAGTGACAATATAATTCCTAAATTTGATTTAACTACTGGAAAATTATTACAAGAATCTGGCATTACGTGTGATGACAGTAATAATTTAACCGGACTTGGCACGTTAAACACTCGTACAATAGCAAATTGGGTAGACGGACCAGGAACCTCAACCGATGGCTATATAGCGTTATGGGACGGTGTAACCGGTAAATTATTAAAAGATTCAACCTATGATCCTTCTACCATAGTAATTGGCCCGGCAAGTTCAACCGACACAGCAATTGCTTTGTATAATGGTATTACTGGGAAAATAATCAAAGATTCAGTAGTGTTGGTTGATGTTAGCGGGAATTTAACTGGGCTTGGCACGTTAAACACTCGTACAATAGCAAATTGGGTAGACGGACCAGGCAGTGCAAGTGACGAGGCTATTGCAAGATTCGATTTAACCACAGGAAAACTTATACAAAATAGTGGAGTATTGATAAGTGATACTAATGTTATAACCGGGGTGACTTCAATTGTATCCGGTAAAGTAGTGGTTCAAAATAATGCTGTAGCTGCAGCACCGGCGTATGTAAGTACATATACCGCACCTTTCACACAAACCGGAGCAATGACGGGGTTGGTATTAGATTATGACACTAATTTTACCACAAATGTAAATACCTTCGCTGGTGTAGTAATAAAAATAGACGGCACAGATGAAACAGGGAAAGTATTTTTCAATTTCTTTAAAGATGCTGGCAGTGTTGCCTCAATGGATATAAACGGTAATTTAGTTTGCGGAACTGTAAATGGCGTTAATGTAACAACGCTTACGGGGGATGTAAGCGGCCCCGGTATAGCAGTCACAGACAACGCCATTCCAAGGTGGGACACTACAAGCGGAACAAATATCCAAGGATCAGGCGTAATTATAGATGATAGTAATAATATAACAGGGGTTAATAATTTAACTTTAGGTGGGGGAACGATAACGCTTTCTGTTGACACTAATTTTGTATTAACAGGCGGTGTAAATGGAGTTTCATTTGATAGCGGAGTACTTTCAATTGATGCAGCTAATAATCGAGTAGGTATCAACACAACTGCACCGACTGCAAGTTTTAATGTAAATGGCGGCACTACTCTTTTTGGCTCTGTTGGAACTGATGGATGGATAGCAACGGGTGCAAGTGGGGTTGGGGGATTTAGTAGCGAAACAAGAACTACATACGCATTTACGGGACTAACAAACACTGGAACTGGGATTAATTGGGGATTATATCAAGGGGTTAAATACACTACAGGTATAATTAGCGGGGGTAGTGAATCCCAAGCGGACGTTGCCGTTAGTTATGATATTGATATACCAAGATGTACTTTAGGGGCTGAAGTAAGGGATTATTATGGGATTCGTACTCGAGCATTTGGTGCGACCGTATTTACAGACCAATTAACCATTCCCTACAATACAGGACTTGTTACTGGACACTTAATTGACCTTGATACGAATATTACATTTACGAATGCAGAACGAAACGTAACAGGACTTGAGATATTAATAGATAGTGGAGTTTCTGGTTCGTTTACAAGGGATTTAATAGTTGGGAAATCAGACACTACGGTTTCGCTAAGATTGTCTGCAAATGGTGCTGCCGTATTTAACGAAGCGGGCAATGCGGTTGATTTTAGAGTTGAGGGAGATACCCAAGATGAGCTTTTATTAATTAGAGGGGATGTCGATAAGATTAAAATTGGTAACTATAGTACATCAGAAGACTTTTTTGCCAGATTAACGGTTACAATTCCAACTTCTGCTCTTGGAAACCCAAGAGTACTTGGAGTTTATAGTGGAACATTAACCGGAATAGCTGCAAGCAGTTCTCAGGGAACAATACTTATATCTCCTGGCTCTCAAGAGCGCGCAACCGGTAATATAACTGGTGGCGATTTTGCAGATAGTAAAATATTTGGACCAGAGTACAAAGCGGTTGGCGCATCAACTTATACCCATACCAATGCGCTATATGTAGCCGCTAGTTCTCAAGGAGCTAATGTTACTATAACAAATAATTGGGCTTTAGGATTAAGTGGTTCTGCTCAAATGATAGGCGGTGGCTTTTATATTGATCGTACAGGAGGTACGGGAACAACAGCGGTTCCAACTAGTGCGCTTGATTTACATGTTGCTGATAACGGGACTTGTGCTATTATGCGAATCAATGCAACTCAAGCAAATGTCACGGCATCGGATACGTTTATAGAATTTAGATCAACGTCTGGGGTAGAAGGATCGATTGCAGGAACTGGATCGGCCGGAGTGTTGGCATATAATACTTTTACAGGAAGCCATTGGTCTCAATTCGATGATTCGAGGGTTAAGGTTGAAAAGAAGGTTGAAAAGAAAGTGGATAAATTTAAAAAGATAGAATCTTATACGGAACAAGATAAGGACGGAAAAACCGTTTATAAAGAGAGAGAAGTTGAATGTGAAGAGGAAAAAGAGATTATACTTAATTATGCAAACATTGAAGATGGAACATTACTAGTTACATCCGGTAAAATATGTAAATGGGAAGGGGAAGTTGCAAATCATCTTCCGATGGTAAAACTAAGCGATAAAAAAGAAGATAAAAAGATTTATGGCGTATTTGGTGGATGCGACAAAGACGGCGATGTTATGGTTTTAGCAATTGGTTCAGGTTTAATTTTAGTTTGTGATGAGGGTGGGAAAATAGAATCCGGTGATTTACTATGTTCGTCTTCAAAGCCCGGATATGCAATGCGATATGATGGAAACGATATGCGAGTTGTGGTTGCTAAGGCTAGGGAAGACTTTAACTCTAAGAATGGTAAAATTGCATGTACTCTATTAGGAGGTTAATATGCGTTTTGATTGGTGGTTATTTTTTGTAAGACTATCTCAACATTTGCCAAAAGTAATTTTGAAAAGTATTTTATTTATACACAACGTAATCACTAGTTTTTTAAAATTATTACTAGGAAGGTAAAAAATGAGTAGCGTAATATTTGATACCGACAAGGTTAAGACTTTATTAAGCGGCGGCATAAATTTCAACGACGAGGCTTCACACTTAGTGGGTACGTTGGATCCTACAAGTGTTGCAGTGAATGCGCCTAAAGGAAGCTTGTACTCGTCTATTACTACGGGAAACACCTATCGTAAAACAGATGCGGGAAGCACAACTAATTGGATTATTTTAGATTCAGGCGGCACGTCTGCTTTAATAAGTGATGGGGGAACTCAACTTGATGTGAATATATCCGGCGGGGTTAATTTTAATAATGATACTAGAATAATTAACGGCACCGACGATCCAACGTCTGTAGCAAAAACAGGAGAAATCGGTAGTTTGTATCAAGAAACAACGGTAGGGGCTTTATATGTAAAAAAAGACACAGGAAGTTCTACGAATTGGAATAGATTTGAAATTCATGACCCCGCATATGTTCAAGTCATGAGAACAATTGATCAAATTATTGTAACTGGTGGGGCACCTCAAACAATTCTTTTTGATTCTGTAAAATTTGAAGAACCTGCTGGATTATATAATCCAGCAACTGGGATTTTCACTGTAGGAGTGACCGGAGTATATACGGTAAGTGTAAATTTTGTTTTACGAGCTGGTTTTTCAAATTCAACTGTAACAATAGGATTTAGTGGAATAGAAGCTAGCTTTGGTGTTGATTATACAGTTACTTTTGATACCGACAATTTGGGATATGATCATGCTGTGTCTGCTAGCGTAATGGCATTTAAAGCTGCAACAGACACATTGGGAATTTATGTTTCTAACGTGAGCGGTGGCGGATCCGTGGTGGCTGTTGGAAACAAATGTTCTTTATCTATAAAAAAGGAGATTATGTAAATGCCGTTTATAACATTAACCAGTGGGTTAACAATAAAAGTTCCAACACTAGGGACTCGTAATTGGGGTACCACTATTTTTACCGATACGTGGACAAAAATATCTCAACATGCTCATACGGGTTCGCCCGACGGAAATCAAATAACTGCAAGTGGCATTGCAGCGGGAACTATTACAACCACACAAATTGCTAATGACACAATTTTAAATGAAGATATAAACAGCGCGGCAGCGATAGCGTATAGCAAGCTAGCGTTAACCGATTCAATTGTTAATGCTGATGTAAATTCAGCGGCAGCAATAGATTATAGTAAACTAGCATTAACAGATAGCATCGTTAATGCAGATGTTAACAGCGCGGCAGCGATAGCGTATAGTAAGTTAGCGTTAACCGATTCAATAGTAAATGCAGATGTTAACACCGCAGCGGCAATAGTATATAGCAAGCTAGCGTTAACCGATTCAATCGTTAATGCTGATATAAACAGTGCGGCAGCGATTGCGTATTCTAAGTTAGCAATAGCGGACTCGGATTTAACAATTGCAAAGACCTCGGGATTACAAGCTGCTTTAGATAGTAAGTTAGGCGATTCGTTAGCAGACGGAAAAGTTTGGATTGGAAATGTGAGTAATCTTCCAATTGAAATTACATTATCAGGAGATGTAACGGTTAGTAATGCAGGGGTAACAACAATCGGAGCAGCTACGGTTACCAATACAATGTTAGCGGGAAGTATTGACGACTCTAAATTAAATACGATTACTACGACTAATAAAGTTTCAGGAAGTGCAATACAATTACAAGTTAATAAAGGAATAACAGACAGCACAGGGTTAGGACTATTACTTGACGGGGCTACCTTATCAGTAGGAGCAAGTGGGTTAAAAGTTAACTTAATTACTAATACAGAAGTGGATAACGCTGCCGGCATAGCATATAGCAAGCTAGCATTAACCGATTCAATCGTTAATGCGGATGTTAACAGTGCAGCAGCAATAGCGTATTCTAAGTTAGCATTAACCAACAGCATTATAACGGGAGATATTGTAGACAATAATATCACTAGCGGTAAAATAGCTTTAAACCTTGCTTTAGGAAACGCGTCAACGTTAACACCGGCAGGAACTACTGAAACTTTGAATTTCGATTTAGGAAACAATCAAATAATAGACTTAGGATCTGCAAGTGGAGATGTAACCTTAACGTTATCAAATCCACAAACAGGAGCTAAGTATATAATACTTGTAATTCAAGGAGTAACTCCAAGAGATTTAATCTGGCCAGCAGCTTGTTTGTGGCCTCAAGGACAAAAACCGATAATCAATACAGCAAGTGAAACACATAAGATAGAATTATTTTATAACGGTACAAATTACTTTGGTGATTGGAACGTTAATTACTCATAGGAGACAAACTATATGGCAATAGCAACAGAGGCAGCTAAAGGAGCGGCTAGTGGAATGTGGGCAGGTTTTCCAGGTGCGGTGTTTGGCGGGACATTAGGCGCATTAGGAAGCTATCTTCAAGCGAAGGAATTAAAAAAACAAAAGAAAATGGAATTACAAGTAAATGCAGCAGATAAACTAGCGGCATCAAGACAAAATGCCGCACAAATGAAACTACAAGGACAACAAGATGCTTATAATAGAATGATGCAAGCATATCAAGCAGCACTAGGAGGTTATTAAAATGATGAATTGGAATATGGAAGAAGAAGAAAGTGACAAAGAAGCAATGCCATTTAAAGTTAAAGAAGCCTATGATAATTTATGCGATGCTTTAAATGAAGCTGGGATGGATGAACCGAGCTTTTTTAAAAACATGTCGAAAGGCAAAGAAGAGTATGAAGACAAGGCAATGCCTGTAGAGGAAGGAGACAAAGAACAACCGGAAATGGAAGGCAAAGACGCTAAGAAAAACATGATCATGATGATACTTAAGAAAAAAAAACTTGGTAAATATAAAGAACAAGAGGAAATGTAATGTCACTAAGAAGAGTGGATTTATTAGTTAACGAATGTAGAACACAAACCGGAAACGAGGATTTTTCAGAAAATGCCGGGATATCTGATGAGCAAATTATAGCCTATATAAATCGGGGGCAAGAGAGATTACAAAGTTTAATATTTGCTGTAAATCCTGAAATGTTTTTAACAGAGTCTACTATTTCCACAACCGCTAATACTAATTCTTATGACGTGCCTTCACTTGCATATATAAAAGGGCGTGTTCAATTAGTTGAGTACACTTCCATTAGTTCGGACTCAACACAATATTATCAATTAGACCAGGCGCCGTTGAATGAAAAACGTGAGTGGATGCAAGGAGAACCGTGTTATTACATAAGACGTGGCACTAATCTTCTTATTTATCCAATACCACAAACAAGCAATGGGTTATTAAAAGTAACCTATCAAAAAACACTACCTAAATTAGATAAACGTAGAGGCACGGTTTTAAGTGCTGTATTAGACTCTGGAACGTCTACAATCACAACCTTAACTATGGATGTAAATGAGTTTTTAGATACCATTACACCGTTAAATAACGGTCTTATTACAATTGTAGACACTTATGGTTCAATAAAAATGAAAGGCATACCAATAACAGCGATCAATGAAACAACCGGGGTTGTAACAGTTGCTTCATTTACCTATGCATCTGGGGAAACAATATCAGCCGGAGATTTTATGGTCACGGGAAATTACAACACTACACACTCTGAATTGTCTGATATGTGTGAAAGGTATTTGATCGAGTATGCATGTTATAAAATTTATAAACAAGATTCTAACAGCGATAGCGTTGGCTCAACAGAAGAGTTACAAGCAATTGAAAGAGATATCGTTGATAGTTATGCGATGACCGATAACGATATTGATTATATACCGATATTAAATCAAACTTATTTGTATTCAGATATATAGTGAAAAAACATGGCCAATTATATACATAAGAAAAGATATGACAATCACTTTGGGCTTGATTTAAAAGCAACTGACTTGATACGCCCAGAAAATTTTGTATCATCAATGTTAAATGCCGAATACATGGCAAGCGGTGCAATTAACAAAAGAAAAGGTTATCAAGTTATAGCTAATTTAACAGCTGATAAAATTCATGGTATTTTTTCTTATAACAAAATAAATCCCAGAACATTTGCAGATGAGTCACAAATAATAGGCGTAGGCGCAAGCTTATATAAATTAAATTCAACTACGATCACTGTAACATATAGCGGAGCTGCAACTTCGGCTTTGTTATCAGTTTTCTATTCATCTGATGATTCGGAGTATCAATTAACTTTATCAGAAGATAATACAACGGTTTTAACTCAAAGTTTAGGAATTGGTTTTGATGAGGTAACCCCGTATACAATTGCCGATCTTGTAACTGATATTACAGCGGTAACTAATTTCAGTGCCGTGGCAAGTGGGGATTCAACTGTCCCGGCAGCTTTTACAAGAATAACAAGAGATTATGATTTAATAGTAAATGATTTTGTAGGAACGAGTTATTATTGGAATGCAATTAATCAAACAGTATCGGCACCGTTTCAATCATCTATAGATAATAAAGAAAATGTGGATTTTGAAAATCTGTCCTTTGCACAATTACGAAACGTTGCTTACTTATCAAACGGCTATGATGATTTACATAAATACGACGGGCAAACTTGCTATAAAGCAGGGCTTCCCGATGTATCTTCTTTGACAGCTGTCAAGCTAGCCGTGGCGGGCAATCTAACGGGTGATTATTTTTATAGAACGAGATACATTCAATACGATGCGGCAGGGAATATAGTAGAGGGAAATGTTTTAGATCCGGTTGCTCATACAGGCGGAACCTTGGCCAGTGAAACAATGACTGTAACAGTAGGGAATATACAAACAGGAAGCGGCTTTAACACTAATAGTGCGCAAGTAGACGGCAATCAAAACGGTGTATTAATAATTATAGTTGACGCGGGTCATACAATGAAGGTTGGAGATACCGCCTTTTTTTGGGATGGGGTTCAAAGTAAATACATACAAAGAGAAGTAACCGGAATTGCTGCAACCACTATAACAATTAGCACTACAAGTCTTGACACAGATTCAACTTCTCATACATATGATTTAGGCGGCGTTGTAAATGTGGTAAACAACTATCCAATTTCTAATAATTTAAGAATAGGGTTATATAGAATAAAAAATGCCGGAACTATTTATTATTTGGTTGAAGAGCTTCCTAATTTTTCGGGTGCTTCCACACAACAATATATAGACGATATAGCAGATAGTTCATTGACAATTGAGTTAGTGCTTCCGATAACTGATAGAAGTTTACCTCCTAAGGGTAAATACATAACAACGCATCAAAACTTATTAATCGTGGCCGGAAATTATGAGGATAGAAATTTAGTATATTGGTCTGACATAGATTTTCCCGAGTATTTTCCGTCTGGAGCTAACTTCGAAATCATGGACACTGTGGCCGGAGATGTAATAACAGGCGTCATTTCAAGTGGACCATATTTGGCAATAGGGAAAACAAGGTCAATGCGTTTAATGTCCGGCACACTAGGGGACAGTAATTATAGAAACGATTTACTTACACAAGACATAGGATGTATTGCACACTCAACATTAACCGAAGGGGATGGGATAATTTATTATTGGTCTGACAAAGGCCCTTACATGATAGTAAATGGACAAATTCCAGTTCCGGTAGGTTTAAGTGTAACGGGCGGCGGAAGACTTGAGACAGTTTTTTTACAAGAAGGTATCGAGCAAGAATTTCAATACATTAAGAAAAAAGCAGTATCTCTTAACGATAGATTAAATAAAAAATGGATTACATTCATTCCTTGTGAAACTTTATCCTCTGGAAATGAAAAATACTCGAACGAAAATTCAAGATTATTCGTCTATGATTATTCAAGAGATGCGTGGGTAGTATGGTCAAACATGAATATAACAAACGGAATAACATTACATAACGGAGAATTGTTTTTCACAGAAAAAACTTATTCAGATTTTGAAGATGCTCTTATATATAAAACCTTTAAAAGGCATAATTTAAACGAAGCTTGGGATTATGAAGACAACACCGAAGCAATTGATTTTTCATACGGCAGTAATTGGGAGACTTTAGGGGAGCCTAGTATTTATAAAAAACCTTTAAAATTTAGATTATTTGCATTAGAAAGCACTGTTAATTCAGAACCAACAATTTCATTTGATCAGGAAAATAATTTTTTATTTAGCATAGCAACCTTAACTAAGAGTTTGCCTCAACCGTTTGGCGGTTATGGGATAAGTGAGTACGGAGTTGTTGGATATGGGGAGATAGCAGAGCCTTTTTTTGAATCCTCTTTAAGAAGAGATAAGGTTAGATCAATGAGGTTAGTTTTTAAAAACAGCGAACATCAGCAAAATGCGATTATAACAGGTTGGGAAGTTGAATATAATGCGCCGTTTGATGTTCAATTTAAGAAATAGGACAAGTACAATGAGATTCACTAGTTTTAAAGAATTTAAATCAGATTACAGCAATGCAAGAAATTATTTGTCTGTAGAATTGCCTCAAACATTACGTGATTTATCTAGTGGGTTAACTAAATTAAATTTTAATGACAACTTTGTTTCATTTACAAAAAGCTTAATCATAGCAGCTAATACAGAAACAACTATAATTAATGAATTAAGGTCCGCTGCTGGACAAAAAATAATTCCAACACAACGATTTATAGTAAGAGGAAATGAGTTTGCAAGTTATGTGCAGGATGGGGCAACAGAATGGACAGCTGATAATTTGTATTTAAAAAACTATCACGGCAGCGGTGTTGCAGTTTTTACAGTAATATTTTTTAAGTAAAGGGGATATAAACATGGGTTTAATAGATTTAGGTTTTTTTAATCAAGAAAAAGAAAGAAAAAAAGAGGAAGAGCTTGAAGCTCTTCGTACCCAGAAACAAAACAACGCACAAAAACAGAAAATGGAATTGTCCTTAGAAAAAGGGCGCAAACGCGGAGAAGAATTGTTTCAATTGTCTCCGGAAGAAAAAGCCAAGAATGAAGAGTTGCTTAAAAGATATGAAGATTATTCGAAAGGTTTGTCTGCACAAGAACTGCAAGGGTTTAGAGAAAATGCGGCCGCTAAAGCCGCGAGTGATTATGCAACTTCGGCTCGACAAATGAAGGTGGAAGCAGGTGCTCAAGGTGGTAGAGGTGGAGCGTTATCCGGACAATTAGGGCAATTAAAACAAATGCAAGCTCAAACAGGATTACAGAACGAGCGAGATATATTTTTACAAAACGTTGGGATGCAACGCACAGGATTAGATCAATATGGACAAGCTATTTCAGCGATAAGGAAGGAAGAACTTGCAAGGGCTGCAGGCATAGGTGGAATGGAAACAGCCTACGGTGGGCTGCAAGCCACAAATCAAGCCCAACAATCGGCCTTAGAAGCAGCGCTGCTTCAAGCACAACAGCAAGCAGCAGCAATAAGACAAAGCAATAGTGGAGGCACATGGCTTTGCACAGAAGCTATTTCAATCAGCGGGGAGAATGCAAAGTTGTTACGTAAATTTAAATTATATGCGTTAAAGAATTTTAAAGCAGATACTAAATTTTATATAAAACATTGTTGGGAACTTGTAAGTAGAATGAAAAAAGAAAATGCAGATTGGAATGTGAATAAAAAATTTGTAAAAGAAGTTTTAAGTTTAATAAAAGAAAATAAATTAAAAGAAGCATACATACAATATAACAATTATGTAACACAATTAATAAATAAACATTGGTCTGATTGTGATTATGATAGGCAACTAATAGGGGTTAATAAACATGGCTAATAAGTTTGATATTAATGAATTGTTTAAGATTCCACAACCGGAACCTATGCAAACAAAGTTCAATTGGGACGAGGCATTAAATCAGGTGAAAGAACAGCCACAAGCAATTCCTGTTAATCCGCACACTAGAAAAGCAATAGCTATGCAAGATAAGTCTAAAGTGATTCCTATCCCGCCGCCAGTGAAACCAGTGGAACAACCACAACCTATCGAGCCACAAGCGTTGCCTCAAGAGTATGAGAAACCAAAACAACTTGATACCTGGGGAGCAATTCTTGCCGGGGCAATTCCTTTACTAGCAAGCGGGCTGTTTGGCGGATCCGAAGGTTTACAGCATGGGGCTAAAGGCGGTGCGCAAGCAATAGAAGGTGTTCAAAGGGCAACACAAGAAGAAAATAAATTGATAGATCAACGCAATAAAGAATTAATGGCTGCGAAGCAAGAACAAGCAAAATCAGAATTAGAAAAAAACAAATGGCAACAAGAGTTTCAATTAAAACAACAAGAATTTCAAATCAAAAAACAAGATTTGAATATGAAACTAGATAAACATTTAAAAGAATCTAATACAATTCCGGAAGCAATTTCTAAATTAGAAGGGGATTTAAGAAAAGAATTTAAATCTGATCCTAGGGTAAAAGATTACTATGAATTGGCCACTGCAGCAAATACAGTATTAAAATACGACAAAATGCCTTCAAAAGACTTAAAGGGAATTAGGCAAGTAGACATATTATTTGGATTCATGAAGGTGCTAGATCCGGGCAGTCGTGTAACAGGTTCGGAAGTTGCACTCTCTAAAGAGGCAACCCCTACGGCCAAAAAATGGGCACTAATGTTAAATAAATTTAATTCTGGAGATATAGCGGATAAAGACACTGTAACCGAAATGATTGAGATTACAAAAAGAAATATGAATGCTGCAGCGGAGGGGTTTAATACTGTAAGAGAAGAAATGGCGCAATTAGCTTCTGGGTATCCCGGAGTAAGATTAGAACAAGTAACAACACCGTCAAAGCAATTGCTTGAAATAGAAAATCAACCGTTAACAAGACAAGAAAAAATCAAGCAAGAAATTGAAAGAAGAAAAAAGAAGTTGGGGAAATAAAAAATGCCTAATTTAAAAAGAATAGAAGACATGACGGATGAAGAATTATTGTCGGAACTAGAAGATAAAGAAGATTTAACCAAATTATCTGACGATGAGCTTCAACTAGAATTACAAAAAGAACAAGAAGCGGCCCCTTATGAGGAAGGCCTTATTGGGAGTGCTGTAGAAGGTGCAGAATCACTTTTAGGAGCTGGGTTAGAAAAAGTTGGGCGTATATTGTCTCCTTTAGACGAATTTGCTAGTAAATATGTAAGCAATCCACTAAAAGCCAGTTATGGTGCATATCAAACAGGACAAGGAGCTGGGCAACAATTCAAAGCATTAGTAGAACAATTTGGTAAAGCAAGATTACCTACAACGCCTGAATCTTGGAAAGAAATAGCTCAAAAAGGCGGGATACCAAAAACATCTTTAAGCGAAGTAGCACCTGAATTATTTTCTAAATCAGGGCAAGAATGGCTTAAGCTAAGAAAGGGCGGGATGTTAGACGTGTCTCCGGCAGGGGTGGTTGGCGGAGTAACTGAAATAGGGTTAAGCCCTACAAGCTATTTGCCTTATGGTGCAGCTTTAAAAGGGTCGGCTAAAGCGGCATCCGGCTCGGTTAAGCTTGTAGGAAAGGGGACTTTAAAAACAATAGAGAAAATGGCCGAAGGAGCATCAAAATTTACCCCCAAAGAATCAAAGCTTGCGGGACAATTAAATAAAATATCCGAGGTAGCACAAAAAGGAGGGCAAGCCCTTAAAAAAACAAAAGACATACCGTTAAAACCAAACGCTAAGGAAATAATAAAAGCTGCGAAGGATTTGAATGTCCCAGCAACTAGCGGGATGTTGTCTGCTAGTGAAGACGTTGCAAAGTTGGAGCAAGCATTGGCTTCAAACCCTTCTAGTATGGCAAAGCCAACAAGAGAAATGTTTAGTAAATTAAAAACAGGCTTAACAAACACTACAAAAGAAATAATGAACGTTGGGGAAGAAGGAGTTAAACTAACAGCCGATGAAATAGGTGTGGCTATAAAAGAAAAAGCATTTAAAGTATTTGAAGACAAATTTAACAAGCTTGGAAATGTTTATGACAAAGTAGCAAACAAATTTAGAACAAGCAAAGTTCCAAATTTGAAACTTGTTTCTACAACTGTAAATGATATAAAAAACAATATTGGTAAATTTAAAATATCAGGAATACAAAACAAAATAAAAGACACATTAAGTGATTTAGACCAAATAAAAACACTAGAAGATTTAAGAAATTTTAGAAGTGGATTAGGGAAAACCATATCTTCTGCTAGTTCTGGAAATGAAATAGATTTTGTAGTTCGCGTGAACGAGGCCATAGACAAGGCTATGGAACAAAACATATTATCTTCTTTTGGTAAAAAATCCACTTTATATAAACAATGGAAGAAAACAAACAAAGCTTACGCAAATGAAATAAATAATTTCAAACAATTAATTGGTTTATCTAAAGTTGATAAAATAGGGCGCAAGGGACAGTTGTTTGATAAATTAGAAAAAATGAAAGAAGAAGGTGTGGCAAACAAGATATTTAATTTACAAAATAAAAATAGGTTGCTTCATGCACAAAAAATCTTACCAGAAGAATTTGAGTTATTTAAAAAATTAAAGCTAGCGCAACTGACACCTAGTGATTTATCAGCAAAAAGATTACTAACCGAAATAGATAAAATGCCAGAGTATCAAAGAAAAATGTTTTTTACACCAGAAAAAACAGAGAAACTAAACGCTTTACGAACTGTTATAAAAGCAATGCCAGAGAATTACAACCCGAGTGCAACGGCTAAGTTTTTACCCTGGGTGATTGAAGCCGGGCAGGGTTCAAAAATGGGAGGTGTTTTTAGTAAAGTAAAAGATCTTGTGTCGCCGTCTTCTGCATTAGAAACTTTAGGCACAGCGGCCGAAGCAAGTAAATTAAAAGGCATTACTTCACAAGTTGGCACAACAGCACAAAGAGGTAAAAAAATGTCATTATTAGAAGAATTTGCGCCGTCTCGAACGGAAGGTATTCCTAGCGTTGGAATGAAAATAAATCAATTAATGCAAACAGGAATAAGGGCTAATGAGCCCACTCCGATGGATGAGTTTGACACACTTCCGCAAGCGAATAAGTATTTAGAACTTGCAGACAAAAAGGATATTCTTTTGAGTGGCGCAGCACAACAAATGTTAATGAAGTATCCGAGGTTTATGCAAGAAAAGATTAAAAACGAATTAATGAAAATTCCAGGAGCACCAACGGCAGACAAAGTAATGAGACTAGCCTTACCAGGATCGATTAAAAAAGAAGTTTTAAATGTATTGAACAGAGTTTATTATTCTAACACTCAAGATGAGCCAGTTACTTTTGTGCCGGAAGAAAAAAGAAACTCTGTACGTCAAGACATACATAACAATCCGGCTTTATCGTTAGAAGAAAAGGCTAATATGATTGACCAACTTAACCGCCATGGTAGTATTACTAATATCAAGGCAATAACAGGATTCTAAATGGATTCAATAGTAATGCAGTTTTTGGCTGTTTTGTTAGGGATTACATTTTCTGGAAACATATTTTTCTTTAAACGAATCATAAATAAAATAGACGTATTTGAAGACAAGCTAGAAGCTATTCATAAGGATTGGTATTACACTAAAAGCAAAATGGAATTAGTTGATGACAGAATAGAAAACATTAAACTACAATTAAAAGAAATTACAACTAATTGCAATAAATTACATCCTGTTAGAATATATAATAAAGATTGATATAAAAAAAAAGGGGGGTATATGCCACAAGTACTAAAGGATTTATTATCCAGTAAAAAGTTTTTAGTTATGATTTTAAGTTTACTTGGTGCGGTTGGGGTTCAATTTTTGGCCGATCCTATACACGCCGATAAATTAGCAGACATTATAGTAATGTTGGGTGGGTTATTTCTGGGATCACAAGGATTGGCTGATTTATCTAAAGCCAAGGCACAAATAGAAAACAAAATAAAATAATATGTTAACAACAATATGGAATGTGTTAAAAAACTTGCCTCAATTTTACGTTTTGCTTAAAGAAGTAGTATCTTTTTTATCTCGTTTTGTTGATTCGTATGAGAAGGCTCAAAAGTTAAAGGATTTGAATGAGGCGATAAAAAAGGCTAAGAATGAAAAAAATACAGAAAATCTTGAGAATTTGTTTAAAAAATAAAGATCAATTATTATTAATATTTTTACTTATATTTTTATTGGGCGTCATTGTGTCATTAACAAGTTGTGGCGGTGGGGAAGGACTTCCAAGTGGTTTTGATGGTAAGATTTGGGCAGGAGACTCAAGCGATGCTACTATCAAGCGTTCCCAGACTGGGGAAGTAATTTCAACCAGTGACTCTAAGTTTGACGATTATGCCGCAATATCATATAGTGATTTATCCTGTTTATATCAAGTATTGGTTTATAATTGTTTATCATGGAAACAAGAACACGTAGAGTGCAAGTCTTTATCAACCGACACAATTAAAAGAACGATAAGAAAGTACGATAAATGAATAAAAGAGATTTGTTTGTAAAAGAAGTAAAAAAATGTGTCAACATTCCCTATATTTGGGGTGGCAATAACGGAGACGTGGCATCAAAAAAAGCCGGGGTTGATTGCTCGGGGTTAGTGATATGGGGGGGCTTAAAATCCGGGTTGTGGAACAAAACGTTTGATGATACGGCCGCTGGGTTGTTTAATTCTTGTGTGTCTGTTAAGAAAATAAATAACGGCGATTTAATTTTTTATGGTAAAAACAGAATCACACATGTTATGATATTTATAGACGGTAAAGCTTTTGGTGCCACAGGTGGGGGATCAAAAACCACTACAAAAGAAATAGCAAAATCGATAGGTGCTAAGGTTTGTTATAAGCCTATATCGTATCGAAGCGATATATACGGCATAGGTTCCTTGCCTTTTTAATATTATATGAGTAATAATGACATAAAGTTATTTTTTGATATAGAGCCTAGAGGGCTTCATATAACGCAAGACCCGCATACGGGTCAATCCAAGATATCTTACAAAACATGGACGTTTAGAAAAGGTATTCTTGGACTTATTAAACAACAGTATTTCAAAGACCCTGTTGAGTGTAGACTTTCACTTGAAGTAATATTTAATTTAAAAAATAAAGATCATGATAAATTAATGTCGACTAGTAGGCCTGACTTAGATGATTTATTGGCCAATATAATAAAGCCTATGTCTGGTGTAGTTTTTCAGCGCACTGCACAAATTCAAGAAATGATGGTAAAAAAAATATATTCTAAAGACGAGGGCTATATAATGATAAATCTCAGGAAACTAGATTAAGTTTGTTTAATGTTTTTTCAATTTCATAGACAGTAAGAAGTTTTTTTTCTTTAGCTATAGAGTATAGTATTTCACGAATATTTTCTACAGACATATTGGATTTGATTAATTCCTCTGTGTAATAAGACACTGCGTCTATTGTGTGTGGGATATTAAGTGTTGAGAAGTAGTTTTTCACAAGCAAAGCGACTTCTTGGGATTTATTAAACATAACAGTATTAAAGATAATGCTTTTTATAAAAAAAGTAAATAATATTTATTTATCTTCATTATTATTTAAGTTATCAACAGAGTTATCAACCTGTTCATAAGTGTTTAAATCACCGATAAGGTTAGTGATTGAATTGCTTACTATCTCAAGTTTTTTCAAAGCGTCGTCAAATATTTCTATTTCATTATTGTTTTCTAATCTAAGTAATCTTTTGTCCATAACCGTTAATTCTAACTGAATTTCATCGATTTTGTCCATCATAATATTTATAGTCATAAGCATGTGTCCTTTGCAACAATTAATCATATTGGATGAGTTATCTTTTGTACAAGCAGGACATTCAGGATCATGAGGTATAGATTTTTCAAACTCTTCGTGTGTCATATAAGTAGTTCTCCTTAAAATGGTAGTTGTTCGGTAGAACCTGGTTGTATTGATAAAAATTTACCTATTTTATCTAACAAAAAAGCGTTTTTAGTAGACTTATGAAACTTAAGAAGCTCGTCTTTTTTAGTGTCCCAAACTTCTTGGATAGTAAGACCTTCAAACGGCGGATATTTAAACATAGTTTTACCCACGTCGTCTACTTTGTATTGAGGGGGGGTATTTTTATAGGTTTCACGTGAAACACTATTACCGTCATCGTCTTCCTCACAAGGAATGGCTAATAACGCGGCTAATTGTTGTCTCTTACCATAGGTAATTGCAGCCCCTAATGATTGCATGTTTACACGTTCACCTAATTCTAGTTTTAGCATGCCGGATGACCACACTTCACCCGATACGTGTTGTAGGATTGTTTCAAGACTAGAAAAGCCTTCGACTGTGCATACTTTATGAGATAGAAAAAAACCGTTATTGTTTAAAGGTTCCTTTGCAACTTTAATAATTTCCTCATAGGTTGCATACATTGATTTAAAGTGTGGATTTTCTGCGCTTTTTACTGCTTCTTTGATTGATTTTTGAACTGTTAGTAAAGCTGTGAATAACTGTGATTTGTTTTCCATTGAATATACCTCCATTTGAAAAGTTAAGTGTATATAAATTAATAATTTGTAAATGTAAACATCTTTTTTATAAACAAAAAGACCGATATTGCTACCGATCTTTTTATTTACTTTTTCAAACTAAAGATATATTACTAACAAACTTTGCAAGAAAGTTAGTGAGTAATCATTAACCTACCTTGTAAAAAAAATCAATAATTAATTAATTGGAATACGAATGGACAAAGAAGCTTTAGAATTTATTCTAAAAGAAAAATATCCAGAAAAAAACATTTTTGTATTTGATGTGGATGCATATTCGTTTTGTAATTTATTGATAAATAATGAATATAGATTGAATTCAAGTTTAGAATTAGAAAAATACCTTGCTGATATTTATAAAACATTAAATGTTAACTTTTTTACTAATACAAAAGAAAAGAAAAAAGAAAATAATTTTAAAAACTATACTAATATCTATTATTGTTTAAAGGTAAATGAACAAGATTTATTAACAACTATTGAAGTAAGAAGTTTAAAAAAGGAAATTGCACTGTTATTAAAACTAAAAACTTCAAGTTTTAGAGAAGTGGTAGAAGAAATATATGAGAAAATAAATCAATTAAAAAATAGCATGTCAAAATAACATAACAACATAATCAAAGGAGGGCACATCATGAATAAACTAGAACATGCATTGGCTTATGCTAAATTAGGACTACGAATTTTCCCTTGTTTACCAAATACTAAAATACCAATAAAGAAAAAAGAGAATGAACTTAAAGGGGGGGCTTATATTTCCTCATGTGATCCGATTAAAATACAAGAGTGGTGGGGAGAAAATCCTAATTATAATATCGCCCTTGCTTGTGGTCATTTTTCAGGGGTTATTATGACTGATTATGATTGTAAAGATGGCAAACAAGGACTTGAAAAGCTTAATGAATTAGTTGCTAAATTTCCAGAATTATCCTTTGCTCCTAGACAACGCACATGGTCTGGAGGGGCTCAGTTATTTCATAAATATTTAGATAACGAAGATTTTCCACAACTACAAGAATTATGGGGGTGTGTTGATACAAGGTCTACCGGTGGGTATGCAATGCTTCCAGGAAGCGTAATTGATGGAATAGAATATGAATGGGAGGCTGGAAGAGATATTTTTGACAACCCATTAATATCATTTTCAAAAGAATTTAGAGCTACACTATTAAATGCCCCAAGAATCAATTCTAAAATGTTTAAAGAAATGGGAATTATTCATGGAGGGCGACAATATGCTGTTTTTATTAGAGCATGCGATCTTAGAGGACAGGGACTAGAAATTGATGAAATATCAGAAATATTAATAAGTGAAAAATCAAACTATGAATTTAAACAGAATGATCAAAATGAAATGCATAATGATGATTGGTTAAAAAAGTTAGCAGATCGAGTTTGTAAAACATATATAAAAGGGAATAGACAAAAAGAAATAGAAGTAGAAATACCTAATTTTAAATCACCTGAACCAATATTCCCTAACATGTTATTAAAAGGAAAAATAGGAGAAGCAATAATTACAGAAAGTAATAATCTATTACTTCCACCCGAAGTTTTATATACAAACTATCAATCGTTAATTGGAAGTCTTTTGTCTAAGAAGTTTATTTTACAACCAAAGAAAAATGATACATCTCATACAATATATCCAAATTCTTGGTCTCTTACTATTTTACCTACTGGAAAAAGAAAATCAGCTGCATTAAAAAATGTTGGAACATATTTACATAAATTACAAGAGATGGAAAATAAAGACTATAATATCAGATTTAAGGCATATAATCGCAATAAACATGTTTGGGAAACGGAAATTACAATTGGAAAATTTGACATAAAAAAAGAAGGTAACGAATATAAGAGATTAGATATAAGTCAAAAAATAGCCCGAGCAGAAGAAAATATAGATCAACAAAAACCAGATATGCACTATTATTTTTTATCTAAAGCAACACCAGAAGGTTTAAAAACTCAAATGTCTTTAAATAGATGCGCTTCAATGTTGTTAATGAAAGATGAAATTACTTCTTTGTCAAAAGATTTTACTAAAAAAGAACATGGTGCAATCATTGAGGATTTCCTTGAAATGTATGAAGGTAAATCTGTTATTTCTGAATTTACTAAAAATAACGGAAATACTTACTTGAGCTACCCTTTATTATCTATTATAGGGGCAACCACAACTGATGGTTTTAATTCGTATTTTGGGGGCAATAAAGAATATAGAGTGAATGGATTACTTCCAAGATTTGACATGATTTGTTATCCTAATATAAATCAATTTGAAACAACTTTAAAAGATATAGAAACAAAATTCAGCACAGATATATTAAAAATGTTAATACAATTAGATATTTATAATAGACCTAATATTACATTTAATGATCAAGATGGCAAAGTTATTACTCATACTTCTAAAAAGCTAGTGTTTGGAGAAAAAGCCTATAAACAATGGATGAATATTGCTACAAATACATATAAAGAAATACATAAGAATAACATGGCTAATTCATGTGATTTTAATAATGCCTATTTATCTAGGTTTGCAACGACTATTGGTAAATTTTGTATACGGTTTCATGTTATAGATCATTTAGAGAGAGGGGAAGATTTAAAGGACATAGAAACCCATATTTCAGAGGATACTTTAAACGAAGCAATTATAGCAACCGACTACTATAAATCACAGTTTTTTAACCTCTTTAATTTATCAGAAAATGATAGAGATAAAAAGCCCTATTTTTTGCTGAAAAAAATGATATATGCAAATTTATCAAAAACGACTTTTCGCGAACTGTCTAGAAGGTTTAGTGTTCCTAAAAATGAGTTACTAAAATGTTTAAGACAGTTGGAAAAAGCCGGTTTTTTGAAAATTGACAAAAAATCAAAAAATCAAATGGAGATCAATATAATACCAATAAATACAGAGCCTTATGAGGATTTTATAGATGAATTATAAAAAGCAACTGTCAGTCCTGTCATCTGTGTATTCTATATTGGTAACTATATTTATAGTTTATATATATATATATATATATATACCTATACGTGGATAAATATATATATATAGAAAACCATATGACACGTCCGACACTTGGAGGGTAAAAAATGATAGAAAAAAAGAGTAAAATATTAGGTAAAAAAATAGTTATTTTAGATCGTAAAAATCAACTAAAAAATAAAGAGATAAAAATAACTGCATATACAAAGTTTGAGGTAGAAAAACTAACGGCTATACAAGATACTTCCGCGCGCGAGGATTACGAGCAATTATTAAAATGCATCGACTGGACTAAGGAAATCTTTGGCAATGAGACTGAAATAATAGATTAACATACAAACAAAGGAGTTATTTATGAAAGGCAAGAAAAACAACGCATATTACGCTATCCCTGAAAATTTAGGTAAACTTGATACATTGTTACTAACTATACCCATATCATATCGCAGAATAGCGAAAAAAGCATATGCTGGTGAAAAAAAAGGGGTGTTCTTAATAAAGACGAAGTGTCAAGAATGTGTAAATTATGAAGATGTTAGAAATAGAGTTAAGAATTGTACCGCTTATCGATGTCCCTTACATGCATGGAGACCGTATCAAAATCAAACTAAAGAAAAATAGCCTTGATTTTATTAATTAATTTAAAGTATTCTGTAAATACTCATTAAAAGCTCAAAGCAAGCGTTTTTCTATCAGGGGTGGATGTAATTGTGCATTCACCTCTTAAAACCCGCCAGAATCGATTTAAACGCATTTTAAACGTATTTGATAGGTGACATTAATTGTCATTTGTCCGTTTTTTGCGGACAGTTGCATAGGTTTTTAACTAAAAATGTACATAATGTTGACATAAGTGACAAATTTTGTCAATAATATCATGTCGATTCAGGTATACTTTTGAAGTATTACTTGATATAATGAATGTAGGTAGAGTAACAAAGGAGTAAAAAAATGAAACAAATTTGTTCAATTTGCAAAAGGATAAGAAAAAAAAGTAAAAGAAAAATTAAGGATTGTTTTTTTGATATTTTAATTGACCAAAATTTTTATTGCCTTTGTGAAAAATGTTATAACGAACATAATACAACTATTGAAAAAAAGTTTGAGTTAAGAAGCAAAAAAAAACAAAAGCATTTAGAGATGCTAGATAGAATGAGCGTGTTACAAAGATTAAAAAAGAAAGATTATTATGAAATACTTAGTTTATGTAAAGCTTATAACTAATAAAACCATTGGGTATGAATTCCCGACTGAAAAAACACAAAACGAGTTTTTCAATTATATAACAAACAAAGAAAATAAAGAATTTGTATTAGAGGCAATAAAAACGATTGATACTAAAAAAATTAAAACTAAAAAATTAAATGTCAAATAGTTTTTTGAGAAAGCTTTATTAAAAACACTCTTAGCTTTCACTGCACCGTAAATCCATACTTATACGGCCAGCAACTTTCATCCACTACTTGCTTGCCACAATTCATACACACAATTACTTGAACCTCACGCTGACACGTTTCATCCCCTACCACTGCATTAAAATATTGATAACTATATGCCCCGCATTCCTCACATTCTTTTAATGGTTGCATGTTATTCATATTTTTATTATACTCTTTTATTGGTAATATGTGCAAATTTATATTCTAATTCCTTTGTTCAAAAAACCTTGAGCAATAAAAAAGCTTGAGGTTTTTTTATTTATAAATCACACTTATTTTTATGAGCAAGCGACTTAAACTACAACCAATTAAATTCAATGAAACTGCGCTTATCAATCAAATTCTAAAACTACTAAAATTTAAATACAACATTACTGCATGGCGTAATCACTCGGTAGGAATATATGATGCCGCAAGGAAAGTATTCCGTAAACCCCACACTAGACGTGGTACTTCAGACATACTTGGCTTGTTACCCACTAACGGCAAGCTTCTTGCCATTGAAGCAAAAGTGCATCCCAATAAACCCACAATTGACCAACTGTTGTTTATACAAGACGTCAAAAATAGCCATGGTATTGGCTTTGTGGCCTATTCACTTGAAGACGTGGAAAAACATTTACATGACAACATTTGAAATCATTGGTATTAAACGCATGTGGCGTTATGCGTTGTATTATTACTTAAAAGATTTAAGCATGTTTTTGTTATACAAAAATAGTAATAATCTTTCTCGTAGTCTAAAATCATATGTAAGAGAATTAAAACAAAATGTAATTATCGGTAATTGCTATTGGCACAATACTATTTATGCAGAAAAAATATGTGAACTTTGTGACTTCGATTATGTCAAGTTTTTAATTGCGTGTGATAAAATAATAAACACACCAGACAGTGTTTCTTATTTTAGAAAATTATGATACCTAATTTTTATGACAGAAAGACAATCAATAAGTTTTTCAGAATATCGTAAACATCATAAAGAAAAAAAAGACCAGGCACGAGAACTGTATTTTAATTTCGTGGATCAAAAAGAAATTTGTAAAAAATTGGGACTAAAACGTGAGACCTTAAAAAACTGGGTCAATGATTCAAAACGATATAAAAATTCTGGTTGGAGTAAACTCCGCACCGACTTGGTATACGCGGCTCTCAAAAGCTCGTTTGAGCAAAGAGGCTTTGTTATATCAAAAATGTGGTCCGCTTCTTTGCCCTGGATCTATAATTCTATTATACATCATATCAATGGTAAAAAAATATTGTCGCTTCCTGAAATGTTAATTGTAAGCAACCTACTATCCAGTCTAGACAAGGTGTTCCGGTTAGACACAGGTCAATCAACAGAAAATATTGATGTAAAAAAACTAGAACCGTTGTCACTAACAGAAATTAAAAAGATACTTGAATCAGATTATTTCATTGATGCGAAAGACAAAAACAAACCAATCGATATTAGCGACAAAAACCAACAAGCGGAACTTTCATTGGAATATAAAAATCCAGTTGACCCGATGATAAATAATTTATAAAGTTTTTTAAATGAAATTAAAAATGAAAAAAGTTTCGTATGATCGATTAATCGCTTGGTTTAATTTAAGTGAAGTATTTAAATTGTATGAATATGATGGGTGGCATTATTGGCTTGAAAGAGAAGATGGTAGCGGCATGCCAATTAAAAAAGCCTCTGTTTTATCTTTTTTGGTAAATCAATTGAAAGACTTTTAACACTTATCACAGAGGGTAAATGCAAATAAAAGAAATTGTATCGCGCGCAAATGAAATAAAATTTAGTGACGCAAATATAACAATATGCAAACTAGGAGACAATAAAGTATGTTATATTACTACTAGTGGTATTTATTTTAAATATACATTTGGTAAATGGTTACGATTCAGAAGTGTTTTAGCTGAATTGAATTATTTAAAAATCTGGAATATTGCAAACACTAGTTTAATCGTTTATTTATTTTATAGGTTAATATGGAAATAAAAATAAATTGTACAGCAACTGATTTTCTACCGATATCGAAATTAACTAACTTGCAGGGAAATCTTAAATCCCTTTCAAAAGATAATTACGAGAAACTAAAAAACCATATTCTTACATTTGGTTTTTCTTCTCCCTTCCATGTATGGAAAGACGGGGAAGTTAATTATATATTAGATGGCACCCAACGCCTTCGTACATTGCAAACAATGCAAAGCGAAGGTTGTGATTTGCCAAATTTACCAGTTACCTTCATTAACGCACGGGATATAAAAGAAGCACGCACTATCTTAATATCTCTTGCCAGTACGTACGGTGAAGTTACTAACGAATCTCTATATGAGTTTATGCACCTATCGGAAATGCCTTTGGAATTATTACAAGATCATTCTTATTTTCCAAATATTGATTATGATAAGTTTGCAGAATATTCTTTAGATTTAGATAATAAAGATAAATACGATGAATCTAAAGAAGATGATATTCCTGAAGTAACACAATCTATTTGTAAGCTAGGTGATATTTGGCAGTTGGGTAATCATCGGTTATTATGCGGTGACTGTACTGTGAAAGAGAACGTTGACAAGTTAATGAATGGTGAAAAAGCCGATATGGTTTTTACTGATCCGCCGTATGGGGTTGGATATGAACAAGGGAAGTTTACAGGGATAGAAGTTAAAAACAAATTCAAACCAATTATGAATGACGAAAAAACAGGGGAAGAACTTAAAGCTTTTATTATTTCTGTTTATAAAAATATATTTGATCTTTGCCACGAACATGCACCAATCTATGTGTGTTCGCCATCAATGACGGAGTCATTGATGATTTTAGAAGGTTGTAAATATTCTGGCTTCCATATGCAATCACAAATAATATGGTACAAGAATCAATTCATATTGGGACTTTGTGATTATCATCGGAGGCATGAAGTTGTTTGGTATGGATATAAAGGAAAGAATCATTTTTGGTGTGGCGATAGAACCCAGGATTCCGTTTGGTTAATTAAAAAAGATCCGCATAGTGCTTATGTACATCCAACTCAAAAACCTATCGAGTTAATAGAAAAAGCAATTAATAATTCAAGTAAGTTTAATAATAATATACTAGATTTATTTGGCGGTTCCGGATCAACTCTTATCGCCTGTGAAAAAACAAATCGTAAATGTTTTATAATGGAATTAGACCCACATTATTGCGACGTGATTATTAAAAGATGGGAAGATTATACTGGCAAGAAGGCAGAAAAAATATCAGGAGATCAATCATGATACCAAACGATGACACGTCAACACCGGCTTATGAAGCACTAAAAGAATATTCACTTAAGCAGGAAAAAGAATTGACGGAACAACTAGAATCATTACAATCACAATTTGACTTATTGAAGTCACAAGCTTATAAATTAGAAGGTGAGCGAGACGCATTATTAGAAACAATCAAATTACTTTTAGGGAGGGATTTATGAAATTCGAAGATTTTAGACTTGAGTTAATAAAAGAAATCGGAAGCATCGATGCCAGCACAATAGAAAAAATATTAGTTAAAGTTTTACAAGACAAACTAGAAAAAAAAGCAACACAATTGTTAGAACAAGAAGATGCTAAAAGTGTCATGTCAATAATATCAGAATTTAGAGTGTTCGTTCAAGATGCTGTAGAAAAACAAAGCTTTGAAAAATTAAAAGAAAAATTTAAACCTATTGAAGTAGTTGCTGAAGCAAAGTAATTGTGATAGATGAAAAACGAGCTTCCGATTACGCTAAAATCATACAATCCCTGCATGCTAAGTGGACACCGCATCAGGGACAAATCACAATAGGCAAAGCCTTATTTAGGGATGAAAAGAAAAACCTTTTTATAAATGCAGGCCGTAAGTTTGGAAAAACTGAACTTGCAATATATATCTTATGGCGTTGGGCACTAACGCATCCACAATCAAATTGTTACTACATAACTCCTAGTCTAAAACAAGGACGGGAAATTGTTTGGGCAGATCCGCGTATACTAACTTTAGGCGATCATAGTCATATAAAGAAAATAAACAATTTTG
>Ga0100403_1000589_pt1 | contig 36141 bp, 71 predicted proteins | sample CryGeymet201501t_FD_83663 | JGI IMG/M metagenome (GOLD analysis project Ga0100403, IMG submission 83663) | Groundwater microbial communities from Crystal Geyser aquifers in Utah, USA - Crystal Geyser metaG 2015-01t | ecosystem: Environmental > Aquatic > Deep subsurface > Groundwater | place... | reverse complement strand
ACCTTTGGGGATGCTAAAATTGGTACAGCAAATGTTACTCTATCTTCCATTTGATTTTGTAGATGATAGACTAAAGATACATCATAATCCTGTTCGTCAATTTCAAAGAATAGTTCATCATGAATAGTGCAGATTAGTGGAATATTAAGCTTGTGTTGTTTAATCCAATCTGTAGAGCGTTTAATCCCATATTTCATACAATATGCGGCCATACCTTGTATCCTAATATTTACTGCTCTATAAGCTAATTCTTGTGGTACATGATAATCCCGTTTAAATTTCATTAAGGATGAATTAGCTTCTATACTTACAAAGCCTTTCTTATAAAGAACCCCAGTTAAATGTCTTATATGTTCTTTAACAGGATAATTTTTATGGTATGTATCAAGAATATCATAAGCTTCTTTTAATGGTACTCCTAAAGAATTAGCTAACTTATTCTTTCCCATACCATAAATAATTCCGAAGTTAATAGTCTTAGCCATACGACGTAGAGCTTTCTTCTTTTCTTTAGAGCAAGATTCATAATAGTCTTTACCAAATAGCGTCCAAGCAGTACCAGTATGTGGATCATAACCATTATTAATATCATCTATAAGCTTTTGACATTCACTAAAATCAGCAAATATTCTCATTTCTATTTGGTCATAATCAATAGCAACAAGAACTTTACCCTGTTTAGGAATGAATGCGCGTCTAATATGTCTTACAAAACGTTCATCATCAACTTCATCTGTTCTTGGTATTGTTTGCACTAATTGTGCGGTAAAACGACCAGATTTAGCGCCTGACTGATAAAATATAAAATGAGCTATAGAATTATAGTCATTAGTGTACTTGGTATAAAGAGGTATATAATACGTAGACAACTGTTTGGATAAAAAGCGCCAACGTAATAATAGCTCAATGAATTTATAACCAGGAGAATTCTTAGGAATTGATAAAAGTGCCTCCTTATCAGTAGCTACTTCTTGCTTTTTCTCTGTAACCTTTGTTATTATAATACCTAATCCAAGTATAGCTTTACGTAGATGGGCTGCGGCATTAGGATTAAATTCTTCTGCATATTCAATAAAATATATTTCTTTACCTACGTCATTAATTTCAATTTCTATATTAGTAATTTTATCTTGAGTAATTTTATCAACAAAAGATAGTAATCCTCTTTCTGATTTACGAATAGTTGTTTTAGTAAAATCAATACCATTAGTATTAAGATAGCTTAGCATTTCACAAAAAACTTCGTCGCTTTCTTTCGTATACTCATCTATCATACTTTTAACAAAGGGACGGTCAATATTAAAACCATTCTTTGTCATTTCAACAACAATAGGTATTAATGATAATTCAAATTCATATAGTTCCTTATATCTTTCATACACAATTTTACGGAAAAGAAAATATAGTTTTAATGTATAAACTGCATCTTTTATTGCATATGGATATAGAATTTCTGAAGGTATCATACTATAATCAAAATCATCTATTTCACTCTCAGTTAAATCATCACCTATTATAGCTAAACTCTTTTTTAATTCACGCTTATATTTAGCTTTTATTTTATTAAGTTCTTCTGCTTCAAGACAAGGCTCATTTAAATGAACTTTAGCAAGAACTTTTAGTTTTTTACTATCAAAGTTCTCATTAACAAGTGTAGCCATTATCATAGTATCTTCATATGGTGGTACACAATTAATACCAACATTTGATGATACATAAATGTCATAAGTAGCATTATGAAATACTTTAGTAATAGTTGGGTCAGTACTAATAGTCTTTAAATCTTGAAAATCCTTTTCAACAGGAAGTTCATATAAACGAGACTTAAGATAAGTATTAGTAGAAGTTGCCACAAAAGGCACTGGTTCACATTTAATCCTATCAATTTTTGTTTCTGTATCTATTGATATTATTTTCATTTTATCCATAGGAATTAAATCTTATTGTATCAGCAGTGCAAGTATTATCAATATTTAGATTAGAGATTAGCATATCCCTATAAATATCTTTATAAGGTTTCTCGTAAGTGAATGAACGAACACCAATTTGCATTAAAAGTTTAAAGCATTCCAAACACGGAGAATATGTAGAATAGCAATGAAGCCATCCATCATTATGTGAACCACGAGCAGTGCACTTTAATACTGCATTACTTTCTGCATGAATAGTTCTAATACATGATTTACCTGTGTCACTAGAACCTTTTATACCATGATTATCAACAAGTAAACAACCAACATCAGTGCAGTGATTAGCACCATGAATAGAACCTAAATATCCCATGCCTACTATATAGTTATGTTGTACTATTATGCATCCTATTTTAACACGACAAGTAGAAGCATGAGCAACTGTTTTAACAATATTCATCCAATAGTAATTATCTATATTTTGGTTCATTTAAATACCTCATCTTGACAAACTTGACACATACCAGATATTTTATACTCTTTTTCTGATAAAATATCATTAAAACCATATACAGGTTCTTTACAAAATACACAAACACCAAATTCTAGTGCTGTAGATCTTTTCATACCACTTATTTGTTCTGATATTTTATCACAAAAATCTTCTATAGCTTTAGTCTTTGACATTATTGCCTCCTTTACTAAAAAGTATTGTTGATTAAATACTCTTCAGAAACATGCTCATTAACAGTATCACAATTAGTTTTACCACATATAAAATATTCCCATCTATTTCTAAGTGTACTATAGCATTTATCACAAATAGTAATATTAACAATACAATCTTCAATTAGTAATCTTAATTTTTGATCTATATCGAATAAAGATTTAGTAGGCTCCATAATATCCTTTTTAATATTTATTGTTAAAAATATATTATATCATAAAATTTATCTTATGTATACTTAATAATATCTTTATTTTTCATAATTAATTTTCTAAATTTTTCCAAGTACCTTTGGAACAAATCATTTTACCTTGTTTACATTTTGTTGAAGTTAGGCAATCAGGTAAAGCATATCTAAATAATTCTGGAAAATAATTTATTGCTAACACTCGCATTTTACAAGCTATTAACCGCATCTCATATACATTACGATTACAAAGTCTAAGATTAAAAAAGTTCATAAGTGATCTAGCATTAATAGTTATTTTTAAATTATTAGTACAAGCATTAGGTAATACATATCTAGCTTCTTCTTTTGGTAAACCTTCTATATCCATTAAATATGTATAATATTCATTTATTATTTCCATATATTGTTCATATTTTTTATTATCTTTTAAATTATATGGTTTAATAAAACCAAAATTTTTATGATTTTGATAATGTTGAGAACCTGAAGTATAAGATGCTATACGATGACGAGTCATTTGGGCTAAAAAAGTGCGTGAAGCATTAACTATAAAAAATCTCATAATTATATGTTCAAAAGGTGATTGATGGTTCATATCCAATAATTTTTTAGGAATTTGAGCTGAATTAATTGGTAATTCATCTTTAAAACCTTCAAAATTTCTAATCATAGTTAATTTGGTTGCTTCACATAATACTTTAAGAGGTTCTTTAGTGGTTTCTTCTAAATATACTTTAATATTATTCATTTATTTTAACCTTTATTGTGAAAATGGTTACCTTACTACGACTCGAACGTAGATTAATAGCTTCAAAGGCTACTGTCCTGCCATTAGACGATAAGGTAATTATTATATTTTATGTTCTTACATGTTTAGTGTGCATTACTAATGTGGCCCTCTTAGCGTTCATAGCTTTTCTACTTACAAAGCTATTACAACTAAAGTCCGGATCACAATACCTATCGTACTGTTCACAATAAACTTTACCTATTATCAGTAGCCTACTGTCACACTTATCACATATCTTTGTTTTGTCATACATAATTTACCTCCTTTATTCTCTAATATCTTCAATGTTAATACCTTCGATAAATAGAGCTTCTAAAAGAATCATATAAACAATTATATCTCCAACATGCTCATCTAGTTTATCTATAGTATTCCTGGTAAAAAAACCAGGTTGTTGAACAGCATCTAATACCCATTTAAAATGTTTCATTAATAAAGACATACAATATTGCTCAGGGGTAGTATTTAATATCTTAGCCCCTTGTTTAAAATGATCTAGCCTATCAGTGTCTATGCTATATTCAATACTTTTTGTTGATATTAAACTTTTAATCTTTTCTATTCTGTTCTTTACTATTTTATTAAACTCTTTATTATTCATTTTATTTATCTTCCTTTTTATAATATTCTTTTTTCCATTTATGAATAGATGAAGATGAAATACCTAATCTTTCAGACATAAATGTTGGATTAGTATAACCTTCTCGTTTCATAATTTCAAAAAATCTTTCTTTCTTGAATTTAAGATCATCATATTTTCTATATAATGATTTCTCATTCATCATTTACCCTCACTAAAGTTCATCAAGTCCTTCATGATCATTACAATCATGAAGTGGGTATAAACTTATAAAAACTTTATTACATTCGGGGCATCTTTCTGGTTCTCTTAACATTATTCTTTTAGAGTTTTTATTCATTTTCTTATTTCCTTCCTTTTAGGAACTTTGCAAAGGCAGTTGAGCCTTGAAGAGGGTTTAACAATACATAAAACTCGTTATCAAGACCCCAACCTAAAATAATAACTAAAAATTCATCCCACCAATCCTGCTTCTGTGCAAACTCAAGAAATTCTCCATAGGCTTGCCAGCTGGAGGTATAGGATGGATTAGCTTGAGGTTTAGAAAAACCTAAAAAGTGCGATTTACAAGTTGCTATGCAAATAAATCCACCTCTAGTGCTAATCCACTCATGCCAACACTTACCCATCGCCTTGTTAAGTATTTGGTTTATTTCAATCTCGTTCATCTCTCCTTCTCCTTTCCTGCTTTTATCCATGCTTTATGCACAATAAAATTATTGTCTTCTTCACTTAGGTATCGTGTCTTATTACAATGGTGTCTCCAGCCAAAATAGGCACAAATAATACACCAAATAAGAGGCAGAAATATATAGATGTAAAAAATTTTCATTTTAGAACCTTCTTATTTTTTATTTACAATACTTACTTAATCAAAAGTTATATAGTTGGACTTATTCCAACCACCATTACTGTAAGGAACTACACCACTATCACATAAAAATCTTTCCATATGAATGTTCCATGAGTCATATAGTAATACTATTTTCCAGTTACCATCTTCATCTTCAAAAGGTTCTTTAAGTAATTCAAATCTAATTTTATGCCGCTTATGACAGTCCCAGTAATATTCACCTACTTTTAATTCTGAACGACGGATAACTTGTGTTGGTCCATGGTACATTTGTTTCTTAGGTAATGCATCTAATGAGTCATATATCTTAGTTATGAAGTCTAAATTTATAGTCTCAAACTCATCTAAACCATCCATATTAAATTCATCCCACTTATTCATGACTTTCTCCTTAGGAAAAGTATTGAATACTAAATTATTTTACTATAACTACTTCATTTGGTAATTTTATCTTTTTAATCTTTTTAGCTCCTTGTAATTTTAAATACTCAAGGATAGTACCCTCATTAATATCTTCTTCACTGAGAGGACGAGTCTGCCATTTATCACCGTATTGTTCATATTTTAATATGAATTTAGGTTTAAGTAGTTTTATCTTCATTATGTAGTATCTCCAAAAATCGCTTTAAAAGCCTTGGACTAATCGTACTTGATTGATTATGTCTAACAAGTATTATTGGTTTTATAACTCCTGGTTTACGCATTATGATATGACTACCTTTTTGTCTTAATCGTTCATAACCTTTTGATTGAAGAAGCTTAATCATTTTATCTATTTTCATAATTAATCTCCATTATTAATTTTATTATGTTAGTTCCTCATCAACTGCTTTATAAGTAACCTTAAAAATATCAAGCTTACACGGATAAATTTCGCCCTTGACTCCAGTTATCAACATATCACCGCGATTAAACTTCATGATTCCCTCAAGCGTAGGGATTAAATAACAATCATCATTCTCATGAGTAACTGGATGTCCTTTATAATGAAAGCACCATGACATACCATTAATGATACTCCCCTCTGAATGAGCTTTGCCATACTCAATAAACTCATCAAATGTGATGGCCTCAATTTCTACTGGTTTTTTTGTGAACTTACCCATTATTAATCTCCATTATTAACTTCTGTTAGTAATCTGGATACTTTATCTTGTAATACTTTTATCTCATTTTGTAATTGTTTTATTGTAGCCCATTTCCTATCTTTCTGTTCATTAAATTCTCTTTCTGTCTTTTGTTCTGCTGTTTCTAATGGCACAGCGGAGAAATGCTTATTACTTTTACCTTGAATTGGTTTAACTGTGTATGAGTCAAATCCCATTTTTTTACCTAAATTTGCCCATGCTGCATTCGCATTTTCTTGTGGGGTTCTTGGTAGAATACCACCAATCATCATTGCAGTAGTCGGTTTACAAGCAGTTAATATAATATCTAAATCTTCATCACTCATTTCATAATTTACTCTTGGATACATTTTTATTTTCTCCTTATTTTGTTTTATCCATTATTTCTTCTACTTCTGGTAAAATACGAAGTAATGCTTGTATATCATCCCAGCTTAAACGAATACCTCTTCTTGTAAAACCTGTATATGCATCAGAAATAATGTATTCTCTAATATCCAATATTACGTCTTTGTTAATCTTTAGAAGACGAACTTTATTCTTACCATTGAAGCCTAATGACTCAAATTCTTTTATTCCTACTTCATTATATAATGACATATTATTCTTCTCCTAAGTACCAAATGGTACGTATGTTATATGGTATTCATCTATACATCTTTCTTTATCTTTTTCTAAATAACAGAAAGCCCACTTATCTTTATATACATTATACATTATTTTTCTAGCTTCAGTTTCATTTTCTGCTATAATTGATGTATAGTACTTAGCGGCATTAATACCATTCTTAAGATAGTGACGAAAACCAAAAGTAAAATAGTATTTATTCATTTTTTATATATCCTCTATTTAGGATTAACATAAACATGAACTTCGAATGTAGGTGATATACCTCTATCAAAAACTAAGTGTTCATTATCAATGTAAACTATATCAGTTTCTTTAATTCTACCATCTTTTTCTAAATCATCTAAAATTTCTCTTATTTCTTTGAGAGTCATTTTATATATCCTCCCTAAAAGATTTGAATATAGGCATTCTTGGTTTATCTTTTACACCGTGAGATTGATATTTAAATGTTACTTGCTTACCAAGATAAAAATCTTGGTTATCCCATATTTCTTGACGTTGGATATCATCAAAACCAGAACCAATATTGAATTCTCCCCATTTAGAAGAATAAACGATAATGGCACCTAATGTATCAGTTGGTATCATACCATCTTTTCTTTGATTACGTTTGGAATAGCCTCTTTCATCCAATGATTGGTCGTTACTATTATGAAGTCTCTCTTCGAAACCAATAATAGAAGCCTCTTCATCGATAAATCTTTTCATTTTAAGAAGAATACCTTCATTGACAGTACTACGACCAGTTTTATATATACCATTAAAATCACGAACCATAACACCTTCATAACCAAGTGATACCATCTCTTCTTCATATCTAAGAAGTTCATCTTCATTTTTTATTAATCCATGTTCTACAAATTTAACAAATGAAGGTAATATAGGACATACTTCTCTAATTGCTAATAAACGAATAAAGAATGGTATTTTATCTTTTATGTATAAATCGTTTGCATAATCGAATACATAATATGAAAAATCGGGTTTACCATTATGAGACATTATCCCACTAGATGTGACTTGCATACAATTAGGATTAGTAGGAGACCCAACAATTAATTCACCATCTAATCCTAAATTACTTATTATGGCTAGTTGCTGTTTTACATATAAGTTAGGAATGGACTTCAAAGAGCGAGTAACAGCTTTTCCATCTTGTATTAGACACCTAATACCATCAAATTTAGGTGATACTAATACAGGATATTTAATTTTACTTAGGTCAACAACGGCTGATAACAATGGTCTAAACATTATTTACCTCGATTATTAAGAATTTTTTGTAAGTCCATAAGACCTTCTTTTATAAGATCTTTTTTTATAAGAGATATTTTAAATTTTGATATATTTATTTTATTTCTTTTATTTCTACCACCACATTCAAGACAGATCTTTGCTTCATCATTAGAATAGATGGGATGTTTACAATCATAACAAACTAATTTATATTTGGTCATATAGTGTCTGTATATTCTCTTACTAAATAGAGTTTATTATCATGTTTCTTTAGATTATAGCCTTTATCAATAAATGAGGCTATAGGTAAAGTAGAAAAGTCGCCAACATTAATTTTGATTTCATCTAATCCATCGAGATTAATGTTATGCAAATCAAGAACATTTTTATGATATACTATTTTACTACAGGCTACATCATTTAACTTAATATTATATAAAGCATTCTTATATAATTTATTTTTGTTATACCAGTATGAGCAATAAATAGATAAAGATACAGTATCCCGACCAAATCTTTGTTTATTAGATATTGATATGATTATGTTATTACAATTACGACATCTTATTTTACTTTTATGTAGATTTTGGGGAGGAGGAAAAGGAGGAGATAAAAATTCTTCTATAATAGTTTCATTATTAGAAGTATTATCTTTTATTAGGTTAAAAGATACTGCATCAGCAAATAGTTCTAAATCTTTACTTGTTAAATCGGCAACATCTTTGCCTATTTGTTTTGCAAAAATAGATTTTAGCCTATTTACTTTATTCATTATTATTAATACCTTTCATATTACCTGTACATGCCAGGAAATTCAATGGTTTCTAATTCAGATATAGCATTTTCTAATTCTTCAATTTTATCTCTAAATTCAGTTAGTATATCATCACTTTTCATACCAGGTACATACACTACAGGTTCAATTAATAGATTATTAGCACATTCTTCTAAGATATTAGCTGCCTCACTAACAGTTTCGAATTTACCAGTATATTCTAATGAAGTACCTTCCATATTATCATGCCAAGATGACATCTCTTCAGATAAAGATTCTATCTCAGAAATATCTAACTTATCCAATCCACTATTAAATAATGTAATGAAGGTAGATAGTGTTTCAGTATCTAATAGTTCTTCATTAGTATCATCTACTGATATTTCATCTATTAATTCGTTAAAGTTATCATGAACAGATGTTATATCATCTATCACAGATGACATATCAGTAATTGTTTCTGATAATCTTTTAGCTCTACTTTTATATTTTGCCATTTATATATTCTCCTATTCATATTTTATAATATTATTATATCATAAAACAAAACAATAGTATACCATATTTATTCTATAATTTAACAATATTTAACAATTTTGTTGAGTATCAATTTCATCCATAATAATCCTACGTGCTAAAATGGCATTTTCTACATTATCTTTAGTTATTCTATAGTAAGAACTATAGGGAGTTATGAGGTTATTTATGATTAGATATTTTACTAATAAGTCATTTATATATTTTTCTATTCCTAATGTTATTTCCAAGTTTTTCTTTGTAGTGTACTTAGTTACTATCAATGTATTTAATACATGAAGCATGAAATTATTATTATTTAGATATTCGAGTAGAGGATCTACATTTTGTTTAATGATAATATTGTCAATAGTACATGAAGGCAAATCAGTAATGGCCAAAATAGCTTTTAATTGGTTATCATTTAATTTTTGAGTTGTGGTATTATTTAGCTGATAGCACATACCCATACTAGTTATTACTATTTTAGTATCCATGTCTGGTTCATCAATAAATAAATCTATATTTGCTTTTTTGGATATTTCTTTTATGGTTGATACTATTACTTTCATATAATCTCCTATTAAAGTGTTATAAATTATTATATCATAAAATTAATATTTTGTAAATCTTATTTATTCTATATTAATTTTATTAAATACTAATTGTGATGAATACTAATTATGAAATATTATGAGATACTAATTGTGAGATACTAATTATGAATATTCTTAGAGTTTACTTTCATATTTTTTCATTTTTATATCCTAAACCTTTCCAGAACCTTATTATATATATACGTTTTCATATAAATATATAAGTCTTAAAAAATCGAAAAAAAAAAATTCGACGTTTTATAAAGAAAGTAACTAGCCTTTTAACCTATAGAAATAATAGAAAGAAAGAAAAAAAAGAAATAATAGATAGATAGATAGATAGATAGATAATAATAATAATAATAATAATAATAATAAATAGATAAATAAATAATAATAATAATAATAATAATAATAATAATAATATTCTTTCTTTCTTTCCTTCCTCCTCTCCACGCGTGTCTTCCCGCCCTCTTTCTTTTCCTTGTTTCTTTTTTTTTTTCTTTCTATTATTCATATAGGCTAATTAGAATGTAATAGGGTTATTTTTTCGTTCGTTTTTTTTTTCATTTTAAATAATTGCTATATATATATATGAAAACGTATATATATAATTAATATTAGAAAAGTTAATGAAAGGTTATAAATAGTAAAATACTAAATATGAAAAAATGTGTAAGGAGACTCTAAGAATATTCATAATTAGTAATTAGTATTATAGTATTTAATATATAGAATTAATATTCTATATTATAGGATATACTAAGGCGAATTTATATCTTAATAAGGCTAATAAAGGATTGTACATTATATTAAAAATGTGATATAATATGTATATAATAAAAAATAGGATTTAATATATCACAAAACCGTGGGGAGAAAATACAATATGGCAAAACAAAATATAAAAGCAATGATAGCTAATGAGCTATCAAATATGGATGGAAATTTAGATGATGAATTTGTCCCATCTGGTGATAATAGATTCCTTGAGTCAAAAGCCAAAATATCTGAAGAGGAAATGGCTATTGATGAGCTATTAGCTTCAGTTCCTAAAGCTCAAGGCTACTATCTAAAGTTAGCAAAAGAAACTTCCATTAACCAGTTTGAATTTAAGCTTCGTATTGATAACTGGGAGTCATGGTCAGACTTAGAATATGAAATTAGTAACATTGTTAGAGGTTATACCACTAAATCTCCTGCTAAATGGGGTTCTGGACACTATCGTGTAACTGTTTGGCGTGACGGTGGTTTACGTGGTCCTAAACAAAAACCTTTAGACTTTTACATAGATGCTTTAGAAACTGATATTGGTATTCATACCAAAAATTCCTCATCATTAGATGTTAATGAGCAACTAAATTCCCTCTCCTCATTATTAGGAGTTGTTAAACAAATATCCCCTGACCAGAAAAATGTTGAGCCAGCTGATATACAAAAGATGATTTCAGATGCTTTTACCCAAGGAATGAATATTAATAATAATAAGGCTCAAAGTGAAAATAATACCACCGCTATTATGATGGCTGGTATGTTTACTCTACTCACTGAGGTCCTAAAAGGTAAAAGTATTCCTGAGGTTCCCCAAAATCCTCTTAGTAATGTTAATGAAATAGTCTCTCTTCTAAGTAATCTTGGTATAGGCAAACAAGAACAGCCTAAAAATAAATCTTTAGTAGAATCACTTCAGGAATTACAAGCTATTGGTATGTGGAAGCAACCAAAAGATGAAGATCCATTAGCTAAAATTTCTGAAATGAAAACCTTAATGTCACTTGTATCGGATTTAACAGGTGTTTCTAAAGGTGAGCGTCCATCTACTATAGAAAAGATAGTAGAAGTTATAGGTCCTCATGTTCCTGAGATGGTTGGTAAATTAACAGGCACTATTAATAATGTCATAGACTACTCAAAAATGAAAGCTACTGGTCAGCAATTCGTACAACAAGTACCTGTTCAAAGAGTAGTCAGACAATTGCCAGATAATCGTAACTCTCAGGAGGATCTTAAAACTATGATGTACACTAAACTATTCAATGAATTACATTTAGCTATATTAGCTAATGATACTGAAAAATTTCCTACTATATTGGAAAAAATGACAGAAGTATTTGGCTCTGACCAAATAGTAAATGATATATCAACTGGTAATCTACAAGCTGCTTCTATAGTAAATGCTCTCACAATGTATGGCGGAGCTAAATTCCGTGACCAAGCCTTCCAACCTCAGCTAATAGACTATATTAATAACTTCTGTAATTGGATAATAAACTCCAATTCTAATCTTGATAATTTATATATAGTACCATGTAATATTTGTGGTACTGAATTTGAATATGCTTCAAAAGAAGTATTTGATAGTGAGATTGATAAGACTTGTGGCTTAACCAATCTTAATGGTACTATTTGTTCTGGTACCCTAACAGAAATACCTGTAGTATCTTCTTCTCCTATAGTATCCGAAACTGTCCCAATTGATATGAACCCATATAGTAGTGAAGATGATATAAGAATAATAGAACAAGAAAAGGTTAATGCATGACAACATATAACAGGAATCCAGCAATGGTAGACTCAATTAAAGAATTTCGTTGTTATAATTGTGGTAAACTTTTAGTTAAACATATAACTGGTCACTATGAATTAAAACTTGATTGTCCTCGTTGTAAGACTATAATAGATATTAAATGTAAAGAAGCTATACCAATTACATTAGGAGATAAAAATGTCTAAAAATACTGTTAAAATATCAAAAATAGTAACAATGATAGATACTGCTGTAATGGATGTAGCTGAACAATTACAAAATAAATATGAACAAGAATATGGTGATATTGACCCAATGCAAGCTATTCATTTAGATTCTGCTATATTGGAAATAGCTTATATTTTTGGTGCAATGATATCACAAAATGCTGAACATAAAATAAAAGTCATTAAAGATACTGATTCTTATGCATCTAGAATTCGTTATTAAGTAGCTATAAATATAAATATAACTCAAAAACTACAAAATACTTCTAATAAAGAGGACTATATATTAATAAACTTTTAGCTTTAAGTAGAAAATATATTAATATTTATTAATATATAAAGAAGATATATTAATAATTTTAGGGGATAAATAATCATGGTAAAATTTAAAGCTGAAGGTATAATAGTTGTAGATCCGATGGATAATACTGTATTTGATATATATGAAAATTTTAGTTTAGAAGAAGTTATTACAGTTATGGAAGAAGAACATGGTTTAAATACTCTTGATTTTGATCTTTATGAAATAAAATCTATTTCTGGTAAAAAGATAAAATAATATGGATATATCAAATTACATAGTAAATACTCCTATTACCAAACAGTTTAATGGGTTTGGTGAAAGTTCAATTTATAATACTGTAGATGTAATTCATAAGATAGTAAAGTCATCTTCTAATAATCCTTATGTTCGTAAATGGGCAGAAAAGATAATTAGAAATATACCTGCAAAAAATAAATTAGGAGAAGTAGATGCTATTCATGACTTTGTAAAATGGAAAGTAAGATACACTAAAGACCCTCTTGACATGGAATATGTACAAACTCCTTTAGTATTGTTAAAAGCCATAGAATTAGGCGAAATACCTATGGGCGATTGTGATGATATGACTACATTAGCATTGTCATTATATCGCTCAATTGGTTATCCAGTAGCAACGAAAGTAGCTTCATACACCAATAATAGGCAATTTAGCCATATATATGGTCTTGTAAATGTAAATAATAAATGGATACCTTCTGATACTACAATGTCTTCATATAATCTTGGTTGGGAGGCTCCACAAATGACCAAAGTATATGAAAAAATAGTATAGGTGTGGTATGATATAGCTATAGAATATGCTACAATGTTATTGGAAGCAACTATTAAATTAACAGAGCTATTAGAGAGGTAGAAATGTATTCATTATCAGCATTACCTTCTAGTAATACTACCCTAAAAGTAGACTCAATTAATACTTTCATAATTCGTATTACTGCTACATTTATGCCTTCAGAAACAACAATACTAAATCTAATACGTACTGATATTGATAAGTATGGTTTAGTAGAAACACTAAATGTTAATCGTGGTTTATTTAGTAAAGACTACAATATAGCATTTCGTATTAAGAAACCAATAGAATTTGGTAGACTTGTTACTATTATAAAGAATTCATTTAAGTTTGAACTTGGTTATGACATAGCTGTAGTGGATGTTAAAACTGAGTTCTATGAAAAACCATCAATAATATCTCCACTTATTTCTGCTAGTCAGGCAGTTCCACAAGCTTTATCTAGTATTAAATGGATAGCAATAGCTGGTCTTGGTTTATATGGCTTATCCATAGTTGGTCCTATATTAAAGAAATTTACTAAATAGTGACACTTGATATGACTTCTTTTATTGGAACAACCTCAGCTGAAATATTTGCTGCAGAAATATATAATAGAGCTACAGAAAATTGTGGGTATTTATGGAAGAAAAAATTTAAGAAAACAGATGATAGAGTTGAATATATATTTGATTCTATTGTAGATTTATTTAAGATAAATACAGCTTCTCACTTATCTGGAATACGGGAAGCAGTACTTGATAATTTATATGAACATATTTATGCGGGATTAACATAATGTATAGCAAATATATTGGCGCGTTAGAACCAGAACAAGCTACTGCAGTATATAGTAAAATGTCAGCTTTTATGCTAATTGGCTTAGTAATTGGTTCAATTGGTATATATTATCTATTAATAAAAAGATAGTAAGGAGTCAATAAAATGACACTAACTTTTGGCGATGGTGCTAAAAATGGGAAATCAGACCAAGTAAAACAATTACAAAAAGTCTTAGCAACTTTAGGCTTTTCTCCCGGCACTATTGATGGTGAATATGGAAATAATACAGCTTCTGCTGTAGCAGCATTTCAGAATGCTTATAAAATAAATCCTACCGGTGTTTTAGATGCAATTACATTTGAAAAAATGCAAAAAGCGGTTACTGGTGCTATTACACTTATTAAGCCTTCACCTGTACAATCTATAACTACTTCATTAGTAGCACCATCTATATTTAGCGCCTCTATATTCGGTATTAAAACTTCTTACTGGTTAGTAGGATTAGGTAGTGTGGCTATTTTGTATTACCTTATACGTAAACCAAAAATGAATACAAATGATGAAGACTTCGAAGATCTTAATGAATGTGATATAAATACGGAGGATTTATGAGAGCCTTAGGTCTATTACCTATAGCTACTATAGAAGCTAAAATACAAACTGCTGTAGCAACTTTTTTAGCAAAGAAAGAAATATTGCTAAAACTTACTAAACATCCTTCACCTTCAATCTCTTCCAAAGCAGTAGGCTTAATGGCAGCTCAGCAACTATTAGAAAAAGAGCTAAATTCAGCTTTAGCAAAAATTGATATGATAAAATCTGGAGCCTATACTTATAGTGATATAATAAATGTAACTACTTTTGCATTTAATATGGAAAATCATGTAAAAGATGTTAAAAAATTAGAAAATGAAGCTGGTACAGCTATTACTACTATTCCAGGCCAAAAAGCTCCTACTTCATTATTACTTGGAGGTGGTATAGCATTAGCTTCATTATATATGTTCTTTAAAAAATGAAAACTCATACTGTTATCATAAATAGTAGTAAAGGAATTTACACCTTTGATGAAGTATGTAAAATGTTATCTTCTGCTGGTATTAACTATAAAATCGTATATAAGAATAGGAGAAAAGCTATTAAAGAATTAGAATACCAAATTTCTTATGATATGATAGAAAGGAGGAAACAAAAATGACACTTCTCAGTACTCTAATAGATAGTAGAACAATAGCTGGTATCGCAGCTGCGGGTTCTGCTTCATATGCTCATGGTCTGCCATCTGCTCCTGACTTCGTATTGGCTTATGCTAATGCTAGTTCAGCCGCTTCACAAGCCACTACTTTTGGTCTAGTAGTACTTCATAACGCTACTAATGTTACCGTCTCTAACATTGGTGGGGTTGCTTCTCCTGTCCTAAAGTGCATAGCTGTTGCAGCTCATTCCATAATACGGTAAAGATTCATTGTCCTGGATATGACCATAAACTGTCCATAATATTTCGTGGGGGAAACAGGTAAATGAGAATGGAAAAAGAAGTAGATATAAATAAGAATATAGCTACCGGTATTCATACAAGAGCAACTTTTTTAATGGCAATTCCTACTTTAGGCACTGTACCAATAGAATTTATGGTAGCTTTTAGTAGAATGCAATTTCCTGTTAATTGTCGTGCTGAAAGTTTTATAATAAAAGGAATGGAAGTAGGGGTAGCTAGAAACTATGCTGTTGAAAGATATTTAGCAATGTCTCCTCGTCCTGAATATCTTTTGTTTATTGGTGATGATATGTTACCACCATGGAATAGTTTGCTAATGTTATATGAGGAAATGAAATCAAGTAAATGGGATATCTTATCTGGGCTATACTACATGAAAGCTCCTAATACTCTTCCAATTCCTGTTATGTGGAGAGATGAGATAAAAGGTTTAATGAAAGATGGTGAACATTTTAACACTAATGAAGTAATTCGAGTAGATGTAGCAGGAATGGACTTTACTCTAATAAAAGGTGATGTATTTGATAAATTAGGTAAAGCTCCTTGGTTTAAAACTGCGGACTCTTTAGACATGGTTAATGAAAAAGGATGTATTACAGTATTTACAGAAGATGTTTATTTCTGTAAAAAAGTAAAAGAAGCGGGGCTTAAAATTGGGGTACACACAGGTGTAAGGTGTGGTCATCTATTATCTTCTGGAGAGGTATTTTAAATGTCACTTGGTCATATAACAAATCAGGAAGATTTCACTGAAGGAATACCAAATTATTTAACACGCCTTGATATTGCTTGTGGTAACAATAAGCGCGAAGGTTTTAAAGGTATAGATATTGGTATAGGTACCCAAGCTGATATAGTAGCTGATCTTAATATTTATCCTTGGGATATAGAAAATGAGTCATGTTTTGAGCTAAACTGTTCTCATTTTATTGAACATGTTAAAAATATTAAAAGTTTTATGGAAGAATGCTATAGGATACTTATTCCAAAAGGTACTATGAGGATAGCAGCTCCTTATTATACTGCTATAGGAGCTTGGCAGGATTTTACACATGTTCGTGCTATTAGTGAGAATACCTTTTTATACTTTAGTCAAGATTGGTTGAAAACTGCTGGATTAGAACACTATGATATTAACTGTAATTTTAAGGTAGAATCTACTAGATATTTCTTTAATCCTGAATGGGCTACTCGTAGTGAAGAAGCTAAAGAATGGGCTCGTAAGCACTATCATAATGCCGTGCTTGATATAGAGGTAATTCTAAGGAGACTTTAATATGGAAAGTAATCTATATACACTTATATTAGAAATAGAAACTGAATTTAGTCAAGAAAATGATACAAAAGCAAAATTGGTATCACACCAAATAAGTAGAAAAATAAAAGATTTATTCAGTAATATGGGCTTAGTTGCTGATATAGAAATAAAAGCTTTAATGTAATATAATCTAATAGGAGGTCTTAATGGATAACACTATAACACAAATAGCAGTAAGTACTATCATGGCTATTGTTTTAGGACTTTGGATATACTTAGGTAAGCTAAAGGCCAAAAAAGAAGAATTCAACATATTTAAACTTGTACGTACAGCTATTGGTGGCGCTATTTTAGGTGTTGTGGCTGGATTTACTGGTTATAATCTAACTGTCAGTAATTGGGAAGTTTATTTAGCAGCAAATGCTGGTGTTATTGCATTTGTTGATCCAGGTCTAAAAATATTATTTAATATCATAGGTATTAAATTACCTACAGATATTGATGTTCTAAAATAACATAATAAAAATAGGAGATTTAAAATGAGATTAATTTTTATAATGATACTAACTATATTCACACTTTCGGCTTGTACTGGAATAGGTGTTCCACCAGTTGATGCAGGTGAGATTAATACTGTAAGATTTACACATGATGGAAAAGCTATAAATGGTGAAACTATTCTTGATATGGCTGAAGTTAAATTTAATAATTACTGTGGTATAATTTCAGGTACATATATTTTAGGACCTATAGAAGTACCTGTGAGCATAATTGTACCTAATACTCCCATGGAATTTTCTATTAATATTACTGGTGCTGATGGTGCTTATTGGTGTGCAATGACAGCATATAATATCAATAATCCAATAAATACTGAAAGCCCTTATTCATCTGAGTATGTTGTATTTAAAATAGGTGAAAAATATTATAATAGTGAAACATATAAAAATCCATTTGGTATACAAACAGTTAAAAAGTAAAAGAATAGTTTAATGGAGAAAACAAATGCCTAATAAAAGTTATCAAAAACTATCTCCTGAGAGATTGATTGCTATTATAAAAGAACGTATACATGAAGAAAAGCAAGATATAGAAAGATATGAACTTATTTGGAAAATGGTAATTGCATCTAAAATGCCTACTATTAAAGTAGATGCTCTTTTGGATGCGCTAAATAGAATAGTAGCTGATGAAGAAATACACGCTGAAATGTTAAAGGATGCGTTAAAAATATTTACTAAATATTAAAGGTAATTATGAAGATAATATGTGCATGGTGTAAAAAAGAAATGGGCGAGAAAGAACCTTTATCTGATACATCGATTACACATACTATTTGTAAGCCTTGTTCTAAAGAATTTTTAGGTGTTGACATCGATAAGGAGACCCAAATGAAAAATCCAAAATTGAGTATAAAAGATATTGGTGAGATTTGGGATAAATTATCAAGAAAAGATAAGATTTCAATCTTAAAAGATCTTAAATTTAGTAAAGATCATATAAATACTATTACTACTTCACATACTTTCTTTAAACATTTACCCGATTGGGTTCATATAAAAATCAGTAATTATTTTCATAAAATAGCAAGTAGTAAAAAAGAAAATCCAAAAAAGAATCAGTATCGTGTATGGTATACAGATAATGTTGGTGATCGTGTATTTAGTAGAAAACCCACTAAATCAGAAATAGTATCTGCTACTTCATATAAAGATGCTAGTAGTAAAATGTATGATAAGTATGGTAATAAAATTCATATTGTAGAGGTAGAAAAATATTATAATCGTAATCCGGGTGTTAAATATCATAGATATCATCTTGATATGCATCGTGATGCCACTAATAGAGCAGAATCATTAAGAGAAAAAGATTTTCATCAAGGAGCTATTTATGCACATAATAATTCTTTGTTAGAATCTAATAAACTTGGTATTAATCCAAAAAAGCTAGAAACAGAAAAATTTGAAGATAAAGAACTTTATAGAGTAGTTATTTTGCAAGATACTAGCACTGGTGAATATAGAGTTCCTGGACCACAAGGCACTGAAGCTCAGGCTTATTATACTGATGATAAGCAAGATGCAATTGGTACCGCTGAATATATGTGGAAATCTATATCTAAATCAGACCCAATAATTATACGCTTTAGATCAGTATCTAATTTTGATAAATTTCTAAATAAAAATCCAGGTGCTAAATGGCATAGAGATAGAGTAGATGAAGCTGTTGAAATGGAAAAGATAGTTAGTACACCTGAACTTAAAGCAAGCTATGGTGGGGAAATAATAGCTCATGCTAGAAGTGCTAATGAGTCAAGGAGACTGGGTATAAATCCAATAGAAGATCTTGATAAAGCTATAGCAGATTTTGTAAAACAGTATGGGGTTGCTAGTGGCGGAAATTGGGCTGTTATGCTTATGTCTGCTATAAAAAATGCGGCTTATCAAGAAGGTGGAAAATGGCAAAAATTATATAATAGTATGGATCCTGATAGATCTTATCAATTTGATGATCTTTATTTACTAATAGCAAAGACACTTGATCCTGAGCATATTGAAATAAAGGAAAATCCTAAGCATCGTTATGAAGATATAGAGTATACTGCTGTTGAATTAGCTATGCAAGGACATGATATATCTGATATATCATATCTATTACAGCAAGAATTTCGTATAGAAGATACTCTTGCTAAGTATTATGCCAAACGTGCTATGCAAATAATATCAGGTAAAATTGATAGAGTAACATCAAAAATAGCTAAACTACTTAGGTAAAAAATATGACCAAAAAAGCTAAAGCATATATAAGTAAAAAAATAAGGATACTTATTCATGAAGGCTATCCTCAACAACAAGCTATAGCTATTGCACATAATATGGCTCGTAAGATTGGTTATAAAGTACCGAAAATAAACCCAAAAGTTATCTCTATGATACCCTACTCTATATGGCGTCAATTGCCTTATAGGAGACAAAAACAGATACTGGAATTTATTGATGGTTACACTAATGTGTATGGCTTAAAGCAAGTAAAATTAGTACCTGCCTTAATACATATGTTTGATATGGATGAAGATACTGCTAATTATGCAATCGATTTATATAAGAAAATTAAACCAAAAGGATTAAGAAAAAATAGAGAAAGAAGTATAGTTAGTGACCCTCATTCTGTTAAAGCTTTTTGGAATAGATTTGATATATTCTTAAAAAGAATGGTAGAGTTAACAGTTAATAATTATCGTAAACAAGGTATATCAGAAGATATGATAGCTAAAAATATTGTAAGAGAATTTGCTCTTAGTACTCATATAGCTACTAGTATCTTAACTAATATATTTCCACTATCAAAAAATATGAGATCAAATCCAATTAGACGTAATTCAGCTGGTACTGTAAAGATTTATGATACAATACTTGCAATAGAGGCTAGAAAAGGTAGTAAAAATGAGTCATTATGGCCTAATGAAAATTTTCGTCATGATTTTAAAGGAAGTAAAGCAGCTATTTATGGTTTAGATGATGGCTCTATACTAATAAAATCTCAAAATGGTAAACGTCTTTGGAATACATTTGATTATAATGAAGAAGATATATAAGGAGTTATTATGAAACTTAGACCAGTACATGTTAATATTCTTTCTGTAATGCTTGATGAGTTAGATGAATTTATAGATACTGAATTAAGATATTTAAATGATGTTGATTTTAATAGAATAGTTAAAGCAGAAAAAGCTCTTATAAATGCTTTTATTAAAGCTCATGAAATAAGGAGGTGAAATTAATTGCCTAAAGAGGTTTTTCTTATTAATCCTATGAAAAAGTGTGATAAACACTTAAATCCGTTGCCAGGACGGTACAAAAAGACGAAGTTAGTTAAAAATCCACTGGCCGAGACTTTAATGGTAGTGGGTGCAAACCCTGTTAGAAGAAGGAGTAAAGAAATGCTGACCAATTCATGGTATGGCGAGTCAAAGAGGCATAGCAGTGCAGCTAAGAAAGGTTGGAGGAAGAGACGTAGGAGTAGTAGGGCAGTATCAGCTGCTCCAAGGAGAAGAAAGAGACGTGTAACAGCAGCCCCTAGAAGGCGTAGGAGGGCAGTTGCAGTAGCAGCTCCGAGGCGTAGGCGTACAGCTGCAACGCCTGTAGCTAGAAGGAGACGTACAGCTCGTACTAGACGTGCCTCAGCTATTAGGGGTACTTCTCCTCGTAGGTATCGTAGGTATGCAACAAATCCTCGTAGAAGAAGGTCTTATCGTAGAAATCCAATAGCTCTTGGAGGTATGGTTAGTACTTTAAAGAGTTCTTTGCCATTGGCTATTACAGGTGGTGCTTCTATCATAGCTACTAATATGGCTCCTAGTTTTGCTAGCAAGTACATAGGTACTAGTGATATGGCAAAGTATGGAGTTCAGGTTGCCACAGCTCTTGGCGGTGGTATAGCTGTTCGTAAGTTTGTAGGCAGTCAGCATGCCACAATCTGGACTGTTGCTGGTTTGGCTGTCATAGTTGCAAATCTTGCTCAGAAGTATTTGCTCGGTAAGACTCTTGCTGGACTGGGTATGGAATATCAAGTACCACCGTCTGTATATGGGATGAATGCATTTCCATATGAAGTAAATGATATGAGTGGATATGGTATAGGAGCTTTCCCTAATGAGGCTTCTATGGATGGCCCGTACGACTCTACTGTTAGCCCCTACTAAGTAAGTCCTAAATAGTTACCTATGTGTACAAATAATCTAACTTGTGTCCATTGTGACCTAAACAACTTTTGGAGGTTACATAATGGCACAAGATCCGCTTGCAGCTCAGGGTTATAGAACTCAGAGAGCAGAACTCCCAGAAGATCTCTGGCAACCTATTTATGATAGGGCTAATTATGCCGCCGCTGGCACGTCAGAGATTTCATTTTTTGCAACTCCTCGTGGTCAGTCAGCAACACTTATTACAGCAGGAACCGCTGCTGCGAAAGTAAAGTCCTATCGTGATACCAACAACGAAAACGCTAACGTCATTCCTACTAAGATGTACAAGATTATAGGTATGTCGATAGGTTTCGTACATTCAGACAATACTCTATCAACGAATGCTACTGATAGGGCGTTGGTCAGGGATGGTAGTCACTTCCAGTTCAGGATTGTTGATAAGGATATTCTTTTCCTTCCAACTATCTTCATACCAGAAGTAAATCCGATTATGGCTGCTTCTACTACAGTTACTGCTGCTACTATTAATAGTGCAGTATCTGGTGGCGGTGCTGCTTCAATGTATAAGTTCCCGATACCTATTACTATCAATCCCTACGAGAATTTCTCTCTCGCTATGAAGATTGATGGTACGGTAGCTATTACTTCTACACTTGACATATATGTTGTACTCCATGCTTACATGAGGCGTCCGACATAGATCTGCGTCCCCCACGACGCGGCCCTCCCAGTTACACTACCTGGGCTCCTAAGGAGATAAAAAAGTGATGGCTACGCAGTTTGCCTGCTCTGCGCTATCAAAAGCAGGCATTTATTATGATTGATAACAATAAACCCTACCAGTGGGCTGAAGGAGATTTATTATGGCTATTAATAATAAGCGTAATCATAATGCTTGGAAAGAATATTATATTTATAACATAGAAAACACAGCATTAGCTGCCGGTTCTGGTGCAGCATTCACTGATACTACTATACGTACTGATACTGATGCTGATTTTGAACTTATTAGACGTTCACATATAGCCACTGATAATAGAATACTTGCAGCATTTAAAGATGATGCTTATGGACGTCTTTATCAGAATTTTCCAATGGATATTCGTGATATTAGTGGGGCTCCTATATCTGATATATCTGTTGGTTCCATTGTACAGCATAGAGGTATAATGCCTTTCACATTACCTAGACCTGTATTGATACGTGCTGCTACTACATATACAGCATCTCTTAGTGATTTTAGCGGTAGTGCTAACTCACTTCGTATGGCTTTGCATGGTGCTAAACTTCGTCCTGGTAAAGCTCCTTGGGATGAACCATGGAGAGCTAGACCCGAATTTGATTATACTACTGGGCTATTAACAGTTGCTGCTAATCAGACCTCATCTGTTAATATATCAATAAATATTGATGCCCACTTTTTAATCCATAAAGTTACTGCTACTCGTGCAGGTGCTGCGCTAATCACGATTAAAGATGGTGCTACTGATCGTCAGTGGATGAATACTGCAGTTCATATTGATAATTTTGCTGGTAATGCTCATTTCCCAAATATCTTTCCTGCTCCAAGATTTATATTCAAAGGTTCAGTTATAAATATAACTGTCCAAGATCTAAGTGGTGCTAGCAATGGTATAAGAATAAACTTCCATGGTGAGAAACTTTTCCTCTAAAATTTAGTGAGGATAATATTCATGAAAAACAAAAGATTTTTACCTATAGATTTACAACCTCGTAATATTGTAAACTATATGAAAAGAAAACCTCGGAGTTTGTCTCAAGCTCCTTATGAACATACTGGAGTTGAACGTGATATAAAGGAAGATTTACCTATTGATCTTCAACCTAGACCTATATCTGAGTATGCTGCAGGATACGGTGAAGGTAGTCAAAGTAGTCTAAATTTAATAGGTAAAGGTAATACAGTACCTGCTAATCTCAGAGATTTTCTACTTGGAAAAATAGCTGATAACACTAATATTCTTGCAGCTACGGCTGTTCTAGACCGTGGATTAATAGGTAGATCAGTTACTGTAGGAACTATTCCTACTCGTATTATACAATCACAATTTTTACGTGGTTATATAATAATGAATCCTTCACTTGTAGTAGGAGGTACTGCTGTTGGTACTTTAGTAGCTTCCGCTTCTAGAACTACAAATGATAATACCCAAGCATCTCCATTAGGAGTTGCTAATTATCGTGATCTCCATCTTTTCCTTGATGTAACTGCTGTTGCTGGTACTACTCCTACTCTTAATATATACAGTCAGTCACAAGATCCAACATCACTTAATTGGGCTGATACCCAATTATTGTATGCAGATATAGATGCTACTGGTACTTTCTATGCTAATCCAGGCTCACTTGGATTATCTACTGATTTTGCATTACGTTGGGAAATAGCTGGTGTTGGAGCTGATTTTACATTTTCTATAGGATATGTTTTAAAAGAAGGATTACCTGGAACCGGTGCTGGAGTGGGTAAAACATTGTATCTTGGGAATAGTGGTGTAACAGTTAATTCTGGTTTCCCTTTACTTGAAGGTCAATCAAGAAGTTTCTATGTAAAAGAAAATACAGAATTATGGGCTATTGCTAATACATCACTTGATTTAAGAATATTTGAATTATAATAAAGGATAATTATGTCATTTACAGGTGCATTAGATATTCTAACATTACCAAGTTATAATGATAATGGTCCTAGAGATCATAGCAATAGTCAAGCTATGGCTATAGATGTTACTAATGGTAATTTATTTGTTTCTACATCTAGTTCACCTTTACGTATGAGATATAATATAGTAAAAATTAGGTTATCTGATTTTTCTTATGTAACAACTAGACCAGCACTTAACACGGTTTGGCAAACAGTAGCATCAATGGCTATTCATCCACCAACTAATAGATTAATAACAACATTTATACCTCCAGAAGGTATCGGCGATTATAAAGGAGCTACTATAGGAGTTATTACAACTACATTAGCTTTTTATAATAGTTTAGGAGAAACAGGTTTTAATCATGTAGTATATGATAATACTCGTCAAAATATATATGCTACTGGAGAATTGACTTCTTTTGGCTGGTTAGGTTTAACTAAACTTAATAGTACATTTACTAAGACTATTATCCCCCCTTCTAGTTCCCCTAGTGATGCATTTACTGAGGCTACAGGAGTTATAGATAATAGTAATACAAAAGCTTTTTGGGCAATGTCGTCCAGAGGAAGCGGTATTAGAAGAGTTGACTTAGCAACAGCAGTAGATGAAGGGGTTGTTGCTGCTAGTGGTGTAAAGTTTAGTAGATGGCGCTCTATGGACCATGTAAATAATATGGCATATTTTATTAATAATAGCAGCCAATTGGTTAAATTTAATATGACAACATCAGCTATTGTTAATGCAGTTACAACAGTTTTAAGCCCTCATGGTGATGGTTCATTTAATACATATAATCAATATAGAGAAAAAATTTATGCAATAGCTTCAGGTACAGGTAGTATATTAACTATAATTGAAATTGATGCTAATAATTTAACAATTACAGATACTTTAGCTCTTCCAGCATATAATCCTGGCTCATATAGTTTTGGTGGTAGACGACCGATAGCCGTAGATGGTCTTAATGGATATGTTTATGTAGGAGCACCAACTACTCCAACACAAATTTTACGTATAGGTATAACAGCACCTCCATCATCAACAATACCATTATCTGGTTCAAATTTAAGACGTAAAGCGCCTTATTTTGATGTACAATCACAAATGAATAGATTATCAGGAGGAGAGGGATACTAATGAAAAGACATATGAGTAAATTAATAATAGGTTTATTAGCAATAGCTTCAATTGCTCTTATAGCACCAAATGTTTACACTGCAGTATCTGGAGAGACTCTTATAAATGTACAAAATCCTGCAGTAAGTACTACTATACTAGCACCTAATAGAGTTAAAGATGCTGGTAATTTAGATGATAATATTACAAAGGGTATGTTAGCAGTTGGTCCTCTAGTATATGATGGTACTAATTGGGATAAAGTACGAGGTGATACTGCTAATGGAATAGATGTTGATGTTACAAGAATATCTGGGACTGTTACTATGACTGGTAACATAACTCCTGCTGATGCTTTTACTAATCCTGCTACTGCAATTAATGGCAATACTTTACTATCTGGTTTTAATGGTACTACATGGGATAGACTCCGTTCTGAAGGTTCTAATGCTGATGGTGATGCAGTTCTAACACTTGGAGTCCTTGCTACTGAAGCATATAACAAAGTTTTTAATGGTACGACATGGGATCGTATTCGTTCTGGTATTACTATTGGTTCTGTATTAGTAGATAATACAAGCAATACTTCTGGTAATATAACAACAGATACTACTACTGCTATAAAGGCTACTGCAGGTATTCTTAATCGTGTTATAGTAAATATGGCAGGTACAGCTCCTGCTTCAGTGGCACTATACAATATAGCTTCTGCTGGTTGTACAGGAACTCCTGCTTCTGGGTATGTTGCTACATTATCTACAGAAACTGCTGGAGTAGCTTTAGAATTTAATCATACATTTACTTTAGGTATTTGTGCTGTTACAGTATCAGGCGCAACTGATGCTAATGTATCAGCTCTCTACAGGTAAAGGAATAGTAATGAGTACTTCTTCTGGTAAATCTTTTCCTACTAATAACATAAACCCAGGTCATATACACTATGATGAAAGGGTTAATCCAGCTAAAGCCTATATGTATAAAGGTGGCATTGCTACAGATTTAATAAATAATTGGACACAAATAGATATTGATGTTACTACTGATATCACTATTGATGATATTCCAGTAGCAGTAGCTGTAACTAGTAAAGATGTATCAGCATTTAGAATAATAGGTGGAGATTACTATTATACTAGTGGAATGAATACTAAGAATAGCGCTGATGTAATAGCTCTATCTGCTAACTTCTTATATACTACACCTTTTTTTGTTGGATCTGTTTCTACATTTGACAGGATAGCTGCATGGATTACAATTGCTGCAGCTGGTTCATCTATGCATCTTGGAATATACGATAGTAATGCGAATAATCTTCCAGGATCTTTAGTTTTAGATGCAGGTACTGTAAATACATCAACTACCTTATTTAAAGAAATAAATATAGATCAAGAATTAGCTGCAGGTTTATATTGGACATGTTTATTAGCAAGTGCCAATATTACTATTAAAGGTTTAATTCAATATGGCTCCGATGGAATGATTGGTTTTAGTTCAACTAACTTTGATTTAGTTCCTGGTTATTTTACGGCATCACAGGCTTTTGGTGCATTACCAGCTACATTTCCATCTCCATTAACTAATGGTACACTAAAAATTCCTTCTATAGCTTTAAGAAGATCTGCATAAATTAAGAATAATAATTTTTGTACTAAATAGATAATGGAGTAAATAATGAGTACTTCTTCTGGTAAATTATTTCCAACTAACAATATTAATCCTGGTCATATACATTACGATGAACGAGTAAGTCCCGCTCGTGCATATATGTATAAAGGTGGTAATGCTACAGACTTAGTTAATAGTTGGACAGAAGTAGATCTTGCAACAGAACCAAATATTTTTCAACCTGCGTCAGAAAAAGGCCAAGTTAATGGTTATGCATCATTAGGCTCTGATGGAAAAGTGCCTGCGTCACAAAGTCAAGCAGGTATTGATATTCCTGTAACGGTTGTTCAAGGTGGTACTGGCGCAACAACAGCAGCTAATGCTAGAACAAACTTAAGTGTCTCAGGTGGAGCACATCAGTTTTATAATTTTATAGGTACTACTTATCTTCAGATACCTAGTCATATTGTTTCTCAAAGTTTTGGTGCACTTGCAAGAGGTCCTAATCTAGCTAATCTTATGCCAGTAATATTTGAGAGAAATGTAGTATTAAGTGCCCTTTTTATTAATGTAACTGCCGCAGGAACTAATGTAGATTTTGCTATATATAATTCAAGTAATTTCTCTCCAACAACAGTATTAGCAACTCCAGGTAGTGTGAGTGTTGCTTCTACTGGTCCTAAGACTCTTGTAATATCACAAGCAATAAATAAAGGATTATACTTTTTTGCTATGAACCCACAAAGCAATGTTACAATTACTGCATATAGTACCATGCTATATATGCCAGGTACAAATCAGTTTGATCCAGCTATTCCAATGAGATTTGCTACTTATTCTACAGCTTATGGAACTTGGACAAATTCTCCATCGGTTACCTGGCAGAGTCTTTCTGCTCCTTTAATAGGCTATAAAATATCATCTTAAGAGGTATATAATCATGGCTAAAAATCAGATATTTCAAAAACAAGCTGACGGTTCTATGCTTCTGTTATTTGAGGAGATAGTACCTGATATTTTTGCTCCATTAACATTAGAAAATATAAAAGAATCACTTAATGGATTAGATATATCTGCTTTATCTTTAACAGGTATTATATCTACTAAACCTGAAGTAACTCCACATAGTGCTAGTGATGTTGATATTCTTACATCTTATAGAACACAAGCTTTACTATCTTTATCTACAGATAATAATGAAGAAAGAATAAATAAAACTATAAAGCATTTAATGCTTCTTGGTTTTTCTCATGAGGTACGTTTAAGAGTTCTTGAAGGTAAACTTATAAGTAAAGGTGATAAGGCTAAAGCTGATACTATAGCGTTAGACTTTATAACATTTGTGGCAAAATTTAGAGCTATTAACCAAGAAGGAATAGACTATAAAACAGCTAATAGTCTTTAATAGGTAATTATATGTCAATAATATTAAATGATCATTTAAAAGCATTAGCAAGAGATGCCCTAAATATGGAGCATTACCATGTAGTAAGCTCCTTTAAGCAAGGTGCAACTAGAAGTGATTGCTTGGGTAGTTTTGGAATATTATTGGTACAAGCACCATGACACTAATAAAAACAAAAAGTGCTTTATGGGAAGCTCCATTCCCTGAATGTGATTGGTTTGATTATGTAGAAACCGTTACTATAAATAATCAACAAGCTACTATAATAGAATTTAATTTACCAACAGCTTCTAAAGGCATAATTAAATGGATAGGGCAAGGATTATCAAATGAAACATTTTTTAGTACAACTATTTGGAGAGTATTAGTAGACAATGGACCTATTAGACATTACGGTAATATTACACAACAAATATCTACAATAGTATTACCAACAGAAGTATTCATATATTTAAATCGAGGAGTTAATATTAAATTAGTCGCAATCACAACAGGATTAGTTAATGTAACAGGTAGATTAAAAGGTTGGTGGTGGACAGATGATATGAATAATAGTAATTAAGGAGTCAAAGAATTAATGGAACAGGTATCAATAGGAAATATTTTAACAATAGTAACCATTGCTATTGGATTTGTAATTCAATATATTGCAATAGTAACCAAATTTACTGAGCGTATTACAAAATTAGAAGTTAAATATGATACATTAAAAGAAAGTTTTGATACATCAAATAATAAATTTAGTAAAGATATAAAAGATATTTGTGCTACAACACATAGTATGATACAAAATTGTGAACATACAAGAGGTAAGATATAATGTTAAAGTTTAAGAAAGAAATACTATCTACTATAATGGCATTAGTAGCATTTGCTGGTATCATATGGGGTACTCAAGCATATCTTAATAGCAATTTTGCTTCTGCATCAGAAGTTCAACAATTAGAAAAACGTCTTGATGTAAAAATTCTTGAAGATAGACTCTTTACTATTCAAGAACGTATTTGGAAAATAGAAGATAGATACTATGAAATAACCATACCAAAAGACATGATTGAGCAACTACGTATATTAAATAATGATAAAGATAAATTAGAAAAAGAACTAGATATAATAAAGAAAAAATAATGAATACAATCATTCCAAAAGACGATAGTGAATTAATTCTTAAACTATTATACGCTGGTATAATTTTCGGTATAATAGGTTTAGGTATAAATATCTATGGTATCTATTTGTCAAAAGAAGACAGGTAATAATATGTTTACAAAATGGCAAATAGAAATTATAGAAGATATAGTAATTAACAAAATCATATATCCTTTACATTTATTAAAAGTAGCTTATCATGATGGTATCATAACAGATAAGCAACTAGAAATTAGTATAGAACATCTTAATGCCTTATATGATTGGGTATATAGTTTAAGGAGGTAGTCATGGCTTTTGCAATGCAAGCATATAATAGAAATAATCATAAGTCGTTGCTTACTCCACAGATGGTTAATAAGTATAGTCTAAATCGTCGAGGCTATAGTTTAGCTAGTAAGCATTTAGGCACAGTAGATGTTTATAAAGGCTTAGGCTATTTAGGTGAAGGAGTTGCTACAACTTCAAAAACCTTGAATATACCTTCTAAAAGGTGGTCTTCTGTAACAGCATTTCTTAAAGATTTTCCTGAATTAAAAATACCGTTATTTATTTCATTATATCCTTATAAAGCCCCTGTTACGGCTTCTATACTTTATAATAAACCTATACCACAAATACCCGTATGGGAACAAGATAAAAGAACAATAGCTTATCAAAATATGATTAAGTATGCTATATCAAAACAATTACCAATTAAGTATAATAGTTATCTAGGTAGCTACCATTTTCCAAAGCCTGGTAAAGTGCCTACTCCTGGTACTTCTGATACCGAGGCTGGATATATAATGCACCCTTTTGTTATAGAAACCTTATTAGCTATTACTGACCGCAGGACTGCTTTTGATGTCCATCAAACTTTTACAAATCAAATTATGAGGTATGATCAAAGTAATGTTCCACAAAGCCAAAGAAGTGCTGGTAAGATATCAGATCCCTTTAATGCTGTATTAATCAAATTTATGTACCCAGAGGTTTGGGAAGCATGGAAAAAAGCACTTGTTGTGTCTCGTCAGTATATGGTTCGTCATTTATTATTTGTTGATGTTAACTGGGAAAAGTTAGTAGATAAATGGCTAATGAGTCCTACAGCAGTAGCTAATTTTGAGGCTTACTCATCAGACCAGGATATACAGTTTCAAGAAGTATTTAATGTAACAGATCCTAAACAAATGGCTCCTTATACTATATCTTATATAGTAACTAAGGACCCACCACCTACACCTGGTAATGAATGGAATAATGTTAAGTTCTGGTCAAATCTATTTAAGAAGCGCGAAGGCTTTGCTATACTACAAGCTACTGCTGAATTATATCCTGTTAAAGTAAAGACGAGAGCAACTGCATTTAAAGAAGATCCTAGTTTCTATAAGAAAGTAATAACTGGAGATTGGACAAAAGAAGTATTTACATATATCTTTAATGACTTCGATATAGAAGTAACTCCTGATGCTAAAATCTTTGTTAGATATAATCGTGATGCAAAAACAGAAACTGTAGAATGGAGACATAAAAAGAAAAAGACTTGGGCAACATATGTAGGCTATGCTATTATTGCTGTTGCACTAACAGCAGCTACAGTTGGAGTTGCTGCTGGTATTGCGGCTGCTATGGCAGCATCTGCATCTGCAGCGACAGGTGGTGCAGCAGTTCCTGCAGTATCATCTGTTGTGGCACCTATAGCTTCTGGTGGAGGTTATGCTGCAGGACAAGGTGCTGTGCTATCTGCAGGAGTATTGAGCTCTGGAGGTTACGCAGCTGGTACAGGAGCTGTTACATCAGCTATTGCAGGAGGTGGAGGCATTACTGCAGCACAAGCTGCATCTGGCTTAGCTATTGCTGGCTCAGCGGCAAGTAAATTAGCTACAGTGTCATCTATTATAGCACCTATGGCATCTATCGGACCTGGGGCTGCTATTCCTGTTACTCAAGCAGCAATTCCAGTATCTACAGGTCTTGTAAGTAAATTAGCTACTACAGGTAGCCAATTATACTCAGCAGGTCAAGCCGTTACTCCTATAGTAACATCGGCCGCTAAAGTAGCATCAACTGGCATGCAAGTATCATCGGCATACAATGCTATAACAGCAAAGAAAGCAAATTTAGAAACACCAGCACCGTTTGTTTTTGATGTACCACCAGTACAACAACCAATACAAGCAGGAATGTTAGATATGAAAATTGATGCTAAGTCTTTATTGCTGCTAAGCGCTTTTGGTACTATAGCATTTATGATGTTTAAAGGTAGATAGGAGGTAGTATGGCAAACAATGAATTTATGGCTCATAGAGATGTGTACAAAAGAAAAGGCTGGACTGGTGCTTTCAAGTCAGTTAGAGGTGTAGCAGACTCAAAAGTAAGGATACCTATGTATAGGCAAGGTATTAGTTTTGAAAATCCTACTGGACCTTTGCATCCAATTGAACAAAGGACTTTGGATTTAGTAAGGTTTGGTAAAATAGCACCTAATAATAGCTATTCTGTACGTCAGCCTCTTTGGCGTAATGCTATAAAAGCTCGTGTTGCTAAACAGCTAAAATATACAGATAAGATAATACCAACATTCAATGAGCTTAGTTTAGGCGCAGGAGTAGAACCAACAACTGAAACAACTGCTACGCAAAGAAATTTCTGGGGTGCATTAACAAATCTTGTTTCTGCTGGAGCTGGCGCATACCAAACAACACAAGAAGCAAGATTAGCTAAAATACAAGCACAAATAGCCGCACAAGAACAAGCATTACGTACAAGTACTACGCCATCAAATGCTATGCATTATTTACCTTGGGTATTAGGTCTCGGTGGTGGTGCTTTATTAGTTACTACCCTACTTAAGAAAAGAAGGTAAAAGTAAGTATGAATAATGATTGGAAAAACATAGTAAAAAATATAGCACCAGTAATAGCTTCAGTATTAGGTGGTCCATTAGCGGGTACTGCTGTTAGTGTTGTAAGTCAAGCACTTTTAGGCAGGCCTGATGGGACCAATTCTGATATTGATAATGCTATAGCACTTGGTGGACCTGATGCTTTACTTGCTTTAAAACGTGCTGACCAAGAATTTAGTGTAAAAATGAAAGAACTGGATATTGATATAGTAAGAATAAATCAAGAAGATAGAGCAAGTGCAAGAGAACGTGAAAAAGCTACTGGAGATAAAACAACAAGAAATTTAGCTTATGCATATACTACAGGTTATTTTGTAATGGTAATACTATTACTGTATGTTGGTATACCTGAAAGCTCTAAGGAGATATTTTATACCCTTATAGGTATATTATCAGCTGCAGAAATAGGTATTATAAACTACTATTTCGGTTCGTCTGCTGGTAGTGCCTCAAAAAGTAAGGTATTTGAAAATATGACAAATGGAAAACTTAAAGCATAGGAGAACATAATTATGTATGCTAATCAAATGGTACAAAATAATAGACCGCAGCTTGGTGCTTGGTATAATGAGTTACTAACTGCTGGAACTTCATTGGTCACACAGTATCAAACCTTAACTGCTCAACAGCAGCAAGCAAAAGCTGCAGCTGAATATCAAAAAGCTTTAGCTGCACAAGCGCAAGCACAAGCTCAAATACGGGCTCAGCAACCTACCGGAATAATGGGTTCTCAAAATATGATATACTATGCTTTAGCAGGTGTTGCTGTTTTAGCTGTAGTATTTATGATGACAAAAAAATAATATGCCAAAAAAAGACGAAATAATTGATGCTGAAATTATAGATGTTGAAGAGGTTGATGGCGTTTATCAACCAGTGCAGAATAGTGCAAAAAAAATACCAAATAAACCAATTAGATCACAACAAACTAATGTGCATATTACACATACTCATCAGCAATTACCATCAAATATAGAAGACCTACTGTATGGTTTTAATGAAGGACTAAGATTACTAAGCAGGTTTGTTAAACTAATAAGGTGATACTATGCTTGGAGCTACTACAGTTACACCATCTTCACTTAAGACTATTATCAACTATACAGCATCTAAGTATAGTGTTGAACCTGCTTTAATTAAGGCTATTATTAAAAGTGAAAGTAATTGGAATCCAATGGCATATCGTAGTGAACCTCATATAAAAGATGCTTCATGGGGTTTAATGCAAGTTTTACTACAAACAGCACGTGAAGTTAGTGGAAACTCGAGATTAACAACCTCAGATTTACTAAAACCAGAAGTAAATATAGATGTTGGTACAAGATATATAGCAAAACAATTAGTAAGATATAAAGGTAATTTAAAATCTGCTATATCTGCGTATAATGCAGGTACTGCTAATAAAAATCTATTAGGTAAATACACCAATCAAGCTTATGTTGATAAAGTATATACAGCATATAAAATGTATAGTGCATTAGATATACAAAAAGTAGTACCTGTAATTGCTGTCAGTACCATTGGTGCTGTAATGCTAATGAGTTATATGAAAAAAGGTTAATATGTATTATAAACCAAAGTATTTTATTATACAAGAATTAGTTGATAGAAAAACATACGAGATATTCGGTGAAAGCTCACTAATGTTTTTCTCATCAGAAGCTTTAATTATGTTGGATAATACAAGGGAGTTCTTGGAAGTACCAATAATAGTAAATAATTGGCATATTGGAGGTAGTTATGAATTTTCAGGATTTAGACCTAGATTAAGTACTATTGGTGGAGAGTATAGCCAACATAGATTTGGTCACGCCTTTGATATAAAACCAAAAGATTTAACAATAGCACAAACATGCCAAAGAATAATGATTAATAAAGATAATGAAAAATTAAAGTTAATAACTACTATTGAAGATATAAAACATACTTCAACATGGTTACATATTGATTGTCGTAACATTTTAAATAGAATTAGAGTAGTAAAACCATAAATAAAAATAGGTACCAGCTAATCACTGGTACCTATGTACTATTTAACTTTATCAGTATTTATTCTGTGACTTTTTCCTCATTTTCATCTTCATCTGCAAAATCTTCTGGATTTGCATCTGGTTCATCTCCATCTACTTCCATTACGATGGAGTCATCATTCAGATCATCTTCAAGGTAGTCCTTCATCTCTGCAACAAACTCATCGAAATCTATTACTTCATCATCTACCTTGAGGACCACCATTCTTATTGTCATACTTAATTCTCCTCTACAGTTATTGTTGCCCCATTATCATACCACTCATTTAAAAAATCTGCCATAGCTGAACTAAACTCTGGTATATCTAATCCGCCTTCTATATTTACAGTTATCTCATCGATAAAAGACGAAAGACCAGCCGACGTATCTCCGCCAAAATCTACTGTGAATTTAACCTGTTTACCCACGACGGTCACCTCCTTTAGAACCTTTTAGCCATAAATTTGAGTAAACTTCTTATCTTTACCTCTTCAGTCTCTGATTGTTCATCGAGTTCATCCATCTCGTTCTGGAGATCAACAACAAGTTCAGTATCATTTGTACCTTCCACTATAGTAACTAGGCTGTTAAATAGCTTATCTACCATAGCATTAGTGATATCCATATAACCCATCTCATACCTCTCATTTAAGATTAATTAATTCAATAGAAAATGACCAGTTTTTCGTCATGGTCAGGACGTATATCTACTTCTTTATTGTCTTCCAGTTGCCCTCGTTGAACAACTGGTTCTTGTACCAGCTGTAATGGGTCTTACTAAAAACCGAGTCCGGAAACTCAACTTTTATCTCAGTTTCCATGTCTTCTGCAGTTATCGACTTGTCGGCATCGAAGAGCTCTTCGACCAAAGCCCTTATGGTAGCATACTTCCCACTAACTGACTTCGGACGCGGACCTCTTGTACCACCACTTGCACGAGCCTTAAGACCGAGGCCTTTAAGCCTTTCTTGCAGGCCTTTTATCTGTTCCTGTAATTCAATGGCCTCGGCCAACTTCTCTTCGTCGACCTCTATTGCAGCGGCCTTTTCCTCTTCCTTCTTTATCTTGGCCTCAGCAGTTTCCTTTATCTTGGCTATACGCTCTTCTGCCTTCTTCTTGGCCTCATCTCTCTTGGCCTCAATCATTTCTCTCAACTTTTCGGGATTCATAACGACCTCCAATTAGGGTTATATGAGGAACCATTCCTCATTCTTATACATCTATTATATCACAATTATTTCAAAAGGTAAACCTCATTTTGCCCCGGCTTTTAGTCTT